>Ga0153994_1000324_pt1 | contig 13886 bp, 13 predicted proteins | sample TSNC078MetaG_FD_104735 | JGI IMG/M metagenome (GOLD analysis project Ga0153994, IMG submission 104735) | Attine ant fungus gardens microbial communities from North Carolina, USA - TSNC078 MetaG | ecosystem: Host-associated > Fungi > Mycelium > Unclassified | place: USA: North Carolina, Lumber...
AGGAGAAGAGCGCCGACTACCTGGTCACCGCGCGTGCGAAAGGGCTGAGGGATGACGACCTCCGCAGGCGTCACGCCGTTCCGAACGCCATGCTCCCCACGGTGACGCTGGTGTTCATGCACATCGGCGGGCTCATCGCCGGCGCCGTCACCGTGGAGACCGTCTTCTCCTGGCCCGGTCTCGGCAAACTCACCTACCAGGCGATCCAGGGACCGGACCTGCCTCTGCTGCAGGGCACGTTCGTGGTGTTCTCGGCCATCATCATCGTCATGAACCTCGTCGCGGACTTCGTGTACCGTCGGCTCGACCCGAGAGTGAGGCGCGGATGAGCGGCACCACCGCAACCGCAGCACGTTCACCCCGCAGCATGGCGTGGGCACGGCGGCGGCACGCCTTCGGCGGCTTCTGCCGGGAGTTCTCCCACAGCCGGGCTGGGATGGCCGGACTGATCTTCCTCGTCGTCGTCATCCTGCTCGCGCTGCTCGCCCCCGTCCTCGCGCCGTCGTGGATGCTCGACGTCACCAAGCTCCTCGAACAGCCGCGCTTCGCTCCCCCGTCGTTCGCGCATCCACTCGGCACGGACGACCAGGGACGCGAACTGTGGGTGCGGATGATCTGGGGCGCCAGGGTCTCGCTGCTCGTCGGCTTCGCCGCCACCGCGGTGTCGATGATCATCGGAACCATCGTCGGCATCGCTGCCGGGCACTTCACCGGCTGGACCGGCGGTCTCCTGATGCGCATCATCGACTTCTTCCTCGTGCTGCCGTCGCTCATCCTCGCGATCGTCCTCTCCTCTGTGCTCTCGCGCGGCGTGTGGACGATCGTCATCGCCATCGGCCTGACCTCGTGGGCCGGAACAGCGCGCGTGGTGCGGGCACAGACCCTCTCTGTCGAGTCGCGCGACTACATCGAGCGCGCCAGGGTGCTGGGGGCGGGGCACTGGCACATCATCGTCAAGCACCTGCTTCCCGCTGTGCTGCCGCTCGTGCTGGCGAACACCACGCTCACCGTCGGCTCGGCGATCATCGCGGAGTCGACGCTGTCGTTCCTCGGGCTCGGCGACACCACGCTCCAATCGTGGGGCTCCGTGCTGAAGAACTCGATGGACGTCTCGGCAGCCACCGCCGGCTACTGGTGGTACATCCTCGTGCCCGGTATCGCGATCGTGCTCGTCGTCCTCGCCTTCACCCTCATCGGCCGTGCCGTCGAGACCATCGTGAACCCGACTCTGAGGAGCCGCTGATGCCGGATCTGACCTTCGACGACGTCTGCATCACCTACCGGACAGCCGGGCGAAACGACGAGGGCGAGATCGCCGCCGTCAAGAACGTCTCGCTGGTGCTGCCCGCAGGCGGCACCCTCGGGATCGCCGGCGAGTCCGGATCGGGCAAGTCGACCCTGGCCATGAGCGTCCTGCGTCTCCTGCCCGCGAACGCCAGGCTGGGCGGCCGCGTCCTGATCGGCGACACCGACATCGCCGACCTCCGGTTCGGCGAGCTGAGGGCGCTGCGGTGGGCGGAGGCCTCCATCGTCTTCCAGGGGGCGATGCACTCCCTGAACCCGGTGCGCACGGTCGGCCAGCAGATCGTGGAGGCGCTGGAACTGCACGTCTCCGACGCCTGGCGCACCGACAAAACCCGCAAGGCGCGCGCACTCGAACTCCTCTACGCCGTCGATCTGGCACCGGCGAAGGCGGAGGCGTATCCGCACGAGCTGTCCGGCGGCCAGAAGCAGCGCGTCATGATCGCGATGGCCCTCGCCTGCGAACCGGACATCATCATCGCCGACGAGCCGACCACGGCCCTCGACGTGATCGTGCAGATGCAGATCCTGGACATGATCAGCGCCCTGGTCGCCCAGCGCGGCATCTCGATGCTGATGATCAGCCATGACCTGTCGGTGCTCGCCACCGCCTGCGAGCGGATCGCCATCATGCGCGACGGCGAGCTGGTCGAGGTCGGAGACGCATACGAGGTGTGCACGAGCCCGCAGCACCCGTACACCCGGCAGCTGTCGGAGGCGTTCCCGACCATCGGCGACCCCGCGTCACGCCTCAACCCCGTGACCCGCCGCACGGACGCCGTCACGGACAAGACGCGCGAACTCTCGGACGATGTTGTGCTGGAAGCGCGCGGGGTCACCGTGACGTATCACGGGCGGGGCAAACCGCTCGCAGCCGTGAAGGACGTGAACCTGAGCCTCCGGCGGGGCGAGATCCTGGCGCTCGTCGGGCAGTCGGGGTCGGGCAAGACCACCCTGGCCCGCACGATCGTCGGGCTGCAGCGGGTGGACGAGGGGTCGGTCATCCGGTTCCGCGGGAAGGACATCCCGCACCGGGGACGCGCCCTGCGCGACTTCCGCAGCGAGGTGCAGATGGTGCTCCAAGACCCGTCCGCCGCTCTGAACCCGAAGATCAGCGTCTACGAATCCGTCGCAGAGGGCCTGCGGGTGCAACGCTTCCAGGGCGACGAGCAGGAACGCGTGGCACAGAGCCTCGCCGACGCCGAGCTGCTCCCGCCGGAACGCTTCTTCCGCGCCATCCCGCAGGAGCTCTCCGGCGGTCAGCGGCAGCGAGCGGTGATCGCCGGCGCGCTGGCGGTCGGCCCGCAACTGCTGGTCGCCGACGAGCCGGTGGCGTCGCTGGACGCCTCGGTGCGCGGCGAGATCCTGGCGCTGCTGCTCTCGTTGCGCGACAGGCTCGACCTGAGCGCGCTCGTGATCACGCACGACCTCGGGCTGGCGTGGAACATCGCCGACACCGTCGCCGTCATGTACGAGGGAGCCATCGTGGAGTACGGACCGACGGAACAGGTGCTGCTCGATCCGCAGCACCCGTACACGCGCCGTCTGCTCGCGGCGGCACCCAGCATCGAACGGAGGCTGGCATGAGCACGCCGACCATCGCGATCGACAGGTCAGCGTACCTCGACACCGCTCCCCTGCAGCCAGGCGACCGCGTGCGGTTCGTGTCGCCGTCCGGGCTGGGCAGCGCCGAGAGCCTCGAGCGCGCGGTCGGCTACTACCGGGACTGGGGGCTGGAGGTGGTCGTCGGCGAGCACGTGCTCGACCCGCATCCACGCGCGAGCTACCTCGCCGGGGCCGACGACGGACGTAGGCAAGACCTGGTGGATGCGTGGCTCGACCCAGACGCGGACGCCGTGGTGTGCATCAGGGGCGGCTACGGCGCGATGCGGCTGCTCGACGGTCTCGACTGGGGGCAGCTGCGGGATGCTGCGCTCCGTCGCGATGGACGCCCGAAGCTCCTCACCGGATCATCCGACATCACGGCCCTTCACGAGGCGTTCCGGGTGAACCTGGACGTTCCGACACTGTTCTGCCCGATGGTCGGGAACGACGTGTTCCGCGATTCGGCGTTCGTGCGCGACGATGTGCGACGCTGGCTGTTCGAGCCGTGGCGCGGCCGGGACATCGTCGGCCCGAAGACGTCCGTACTCGTGCCAGGCGTCGCAGAGGGACGGTTCACCGGGGGCAACCTCAGCCTGCTCGCCGGCGCGATGGGCGCGGCGGAGTCGCTCGACCGTCCAGGCGGCATCCTCTTCCTCGAAGACGTCGACGAGGAGACGTACAGGCTCGACGGCTTCCTGGTGCAGCTCGGCCGCGCCGGACGGCTGGCGGACGCATCCGGGATCGTCCTCGGGTCGTGGCACAACTGCGGCGACCTCGACGCGGTGCGGGCGCTCGCGGAGGAGCTGCTGCCGAGCCTCGGCGTGCCCGTGCTGTGGGAGCAGGGCTTCGGGCACGACCCTGACGCCCTCAGCATCCCGCTCAACGTCGACGGATCGCTCATCGCCCGTCCGGACGAACCCGTCCGGCTGACCATCGGGGGATCGCTCTGATGGCTGTCCGTCTTCCCCCGCTCGACCAGCGGGTGCGGTGGTCGGTCAGCGTGATCGACGCCGTGACAGGAAGCACCCTAGCGACCCACGACCCTCACGTCGTCTGCGAGACGGCGAGCATCGGCAAAGTGTTCCTGCTGATCGAGGTGGCCCGCGGGCTGGAGGCAGGAGAGCTCAACCCCGACCAGCGCGTCGAGATCCCGGAGGAGCATCGCGTCGCCGATTCCGGGCTGCTCTACCGGATGCGCGATCAGCGCGTCACCGTGCTCGACGCCGCCCTGCTGGTCGGCGCCGTCAGCGACAATCTCGCGACCAACGCGCTCCTCTGGCTGTGCGGGCTCGACAGGGTGCGCGCGGTGGCGCCGTCGCTCGGCTTCTCCGACACCTCTCTGCACGACTTCATCCGCAACGAGCGCACCCCCGACCTGCCGTGGACGCCGTCATACGGCACGGGGGCGGAGCTCGCGCAGCTCATGCGCCGGCTGGGCTCCGGCGACGTGGTCTCGCCCGCCGTCAGTGCGCGCGTGCTGGACTGGCTCTCGGCCGACGTCGACACCTCGATGGTCGCCGATGCGCTCCTCCTCGATCCGCTCGCGCACGTCGACGACGAGTACCAGGGCATGGTGCTGCGCCACAAGACGGGAAGCACCTCCTTCGCCCGCATCGAGATCGGTCACCTCGCCGGCCCGGCAGCGACCGTCGCCTACGCTGTGGCGGCGAACTGGAAGGACTCTGCCGACGATCTGCGCGCACCCGTGCTGCGCGCCATGCACGGCATCGGCGAGCAGCTGCGCGCGCACGTCACAGGAATCCCAGCCTCGTGAGCGTCCCATTCGAAGACCTCGAACACGACCTGCCCGGGCTCCGGTTCTCGGCGCTCGCTGTCGACATCGACTCGGGTGAGACGCTGTTCAGCCACCGGCCGGACCTCGTCCTCGACACCGCCAGCGTCGGAAAGGTGTTCCTGCTGCACCGGCTGCTCACCGAGGTGGATGCCGGCACCCGCTCCCTCGAGGACCGCGTCACGCGGCGCCCATCGGAGTGGATGGACAACTCCGGACTCTGGTATCTGCTCCAGGCCGACACGCTGTCGCTCTACGACGTGGCCGCGTTGATCGGAGCAGTCAGCGACAACGCAGCCACGAACACGCTCTGCAGGGTGATCGGCCTTCCCACCGTGCAGGAGCACACCCGCGCGCTCGGCTACGAGCACTCCGGCCTCGACGACGTCGTCCGCTGGCCCCTGCCTCCTGGCGCCCCGCGGACGCTCTCGCACGCGAACGCCGACGAGCTCGTGCGCTTCGTCACGAGGACGGCGCACGCCGCCGACCTCAGTGCTGCTTCCTCCGACACGCTGCAGCGCTGGCTCGGCGCCGGCATGGATCTGTCGATGGTGGCCTCCGCGTTCGGCCTCGACCCGCTCGCCCACTACTACTTCGATCGCGACGTGTGGCTCTGGAACAAGACGGGAACGATCTCCACGGTGCGAGCCGACACCGGGCTCGTGATGTCGCCCGGCCGGAGGATCGCGTACGCCGTGCTCGCCAATTGGCAGCGCGGCTCCGAGGTGCGCGACCGCGTGCTCGCGACCATGCGCTCTGCCGGCGATGAACTGCGGAGGCATCTCCTGTGATACTGCTGTCTACGGCTTCGGAAGGGTGAACTGTGAATCCGGGAGAACTCAACAGTCCGCACGAACGATACGACGCCAGGGTGCAGCGCAGATCGGCGCTCGTCCTCAAGCGTCGCGTGGTCGAACAGGAGCGTGAACAGCTCTCGCACGCGCTCGACTGGGCCAAGGACGACCCGTCGTTCGAGCGGATCGCCGCACTCATCGTCGCCGCCCGCCGCCGCTTCGTGCTCGGCGCGGCCAAGTCGTTCACCTTCGCATCGCTGCTGGCGATGGACCTGAGCGCAGGGCTCGCCAACGTCACGCTCATCGACGGCACGATCGTGCGCCCGCTCGACGTCCTCAGCGACGTGCGCACCAGCGACGTGCTCGTGGCGTTCTCGCTCGCCCGCTACCGCAAGTACACGATCGACATGGCCGAACTGTTCAAGCAGGCCGGCGGCACCCTCGTGGTGATCACCGACGCTCCGGATGCGCCCCTCGTCGCGATCGCGGACGAGTGCCTCGTGGTCGACACGGCGAGCGCGTCGTTCGCGAACTCGCCGACCTCGGTCGCCCTCGTCATCCACATCCTCACCACCCTGACCACGGCGAGCGCCAAGGGCGCGGGTCGCCGGCTCCTCGAACGAGACAGGCTCGGCGAACAGCTCGGCCTGTACGTGGAGGACTAGTGCCCGTCGTCGCCGGGGCCGTCGGCCTCGCCGGGATCGCGGCCGAGTCCGGGACGCCAGTGTGGGTGTACGACGCCGCGAGCATCCGGCGCAGGATCGCCGCGCTGCGGTCGTTCGACACGATCCGGTTCGCGCAGAAGGCGTGCTCGAACATCCACATCCTGTCGCTGATGCGGGAGGAGGGGGTGCAGGTGGATGCGGTCTCCGCCGGGGAGCTCGAACGGGCGCGGCGAGCAGGGTATCCGGTGGGCGCTGACGCTGCCCGTGCTGCCGGTGCCGATGCGAGCGACGACCCCGTGGTGTTCACCGCCGACGTTCTCGACCGCCCCACCCTTGCGCGCGTGGTGCGCGACAGGGTCACCGTGAACTGCGGGTCGCCGCAGATGCTGGAACAGCTCGGGCAGGCCTCTCCAGGGCATCGCGTCTGGATCAGGGTCAACCCCGGTTTCGGCCACGGGCACAGCCGCAAGACGAACACGGGCGGCGCGTTCAGCAAGCACGGGATCTGGCACGAGGAGCTGGCCGACAGTCTCGCGATCGTCGACCACTTCGGGCTCGAACTGGCCGGGCTGCACATGCACATCGGCTCGGGGGCCGACTTCGAGCACCTCGCCAGGGTGGCGGATGCAATGGTCGAGCTGGTGATCGCCTCCGGGCGGGACGTGCCGGCGATCTCGGCGGGCGGCGGCTTGCCGGTCCCGTACGCCGACGACGACCAGGAGCTCGACACCGTCGAGTACTTCCGGCTCTGGGATGCGGCCCGCGAGCGCCTGGCTGCGCACCTCGGGCATCCGGTGCGGTTGGAGATCGAGCCCGGACGGTTCCTGGTGGCGTCCTCCGGCGTGCTCGTCGCCGAGGTGCGCGCGTTCAAGGCGGTGGGCGCCAACCGGTTCGTGCTGGTGGATGCCGGCTTCAACGACCTGATGCGGCCTGCGCTGTACGGCGCTGCGCACCGCGTGACGGTTCTCGACGCCGACGGCGCCGAGCGGACGGGGGCGACGACGGAGACCGTGCTCGCCGGCCCGCTCTGCGAGTCCGGCGACGTCTTCACGCAGGCGGAGGGCGGGGAGGTGCTGACGATCCGGCTTCCCGCGGTCGAGGTCGGTGACCTGGTCGTGTTCCACGACGCAGGCGCATACGGGGCGAGCATGTCGTCCACCTACAACTCGCGCCCTCTGGCGCCGGAAGTGCTGGTGGACGGCGGGGCTGCGCGCCTCATCCGCCGGCGGCAGACGATCGAGGACCTGCTGGAGCTGGAGTCGTTCGTCTAGCCGTCCCCGCGAACGGGAACGCACGCGGCATGATGAGAGACATGAGAACGCCGGGTGCCCGCCCATGACGAGCGATACTGTCGCGTCGCTGACGCCGCCGCCTGCGGAGGTGTCGTCGTTCGTCGGGCGTCGCGACGAAGTCGCCGAGATCCGGGCGCTCCTGGGGTCCTCCAGGCTGGTCACCGTCTGCGGTCCCGGCGGCGTCGGCAAGACGCGGCTGGCCATCCGGGTCGCCGTGGAGGCCAGGCGCGCGTTCCCCGACGGCGTCTGCTTCGTCGACCTGTCAGCGTCCGGCACCCCTGAGCAGACGATCGAGCTCCTGAGCGTCGCGCTGCGGGTGGGCGACGCGAGCCTGGACGCGGTCGTCCGCCGGATCGGGGAGCACCGCATCCTGCTGGTGATCGACAACTGCGAGCAGGTGATCGACGCCTGCGCGGCGATCGCGGAGACGATCATCGCGCGCTGCGGGAACGTCGTCCTGCTGACGACGAGCCGCGAGCCGTTCGCCATCGACGCGGAGCGGATCTACCCCGTCACCCCGCTCAGGGTCGAGGCGGACGACACCGGCGCGAGTCCGGCCGTCGACCTGTTCGTGTCCAGGGCCAGGGCGCTCGATCCCGGATTCGATCCAGGAGAAGACCTCTCGATCGTTCTCGAGATCTGCGGCAGGCTCGACGGGCTCCCCCTCGCGATCGAGCTCGCGGCGGCCAGGACGCGCATCCTGTCCATCGCCGACATCCTGCACAGGTTGAAGGAGCCGTTCCGCCTCCTGGGGAGCGCCAAGCGCATCCAATCGGCCAGGCAGCGCACGCTGTACGCCTCGATCGAGTGGAGCTACGAGCTGTGCACAGAGGACGAACGCCGATTGTGGCGGTACCTGGCCGTGTTCCCCGGCGGTTTCGACATCGCCGCAGCCGAGACCGTCGCGGCGTCGAGCGATGGTCGCGTCGACGCCCTGGAACTGCTGCGAGCGCTCGTGGACAAGTCGATCATCTCCAAGGCTCCCGGCCTGCCGCACACGCGATACTCGATGCTCTTCGCCATCCGCGAGTTCGGGATCGAGCAGGCCAGAGCCGAGGGCGAGATCGAGGCGGCCGAACAGCTGCTCAGCGAGTGGTGCACAGCATTCCTCGACACCGCGGAGCGGGACTGGTTCAGTCCGCGGCAGTTCGACTGGATCGCGCGGCACGAACTCGAGATGCCGAACATCCGCGCCGCCCTCGATCTGGCACTCGGGCCAGGCGGCGACCCCGACAGGGCATTCGGGCTGCTCATCCCGATGTGGCGCGTGTTCTGGCTGGCCCGTGGGCGCGCGCGCGATCTGGAGCGCCTGCTCGACAGGGCTCTGTCGGCCACGACGGGTGCGCATCCGCTTCGGCTGAGCGCCCGGTTGCTCCACGGCTACATCGTCGGCTCCCGGCTGGGGCTGGATGCGGTCGCGGACGAGCTGAGGCGACTGACCATCGAGGCAGAAGCCGTGGGAGACGAGTGGACGGCGAGATCGGTCGACGCAGGGGTCGGCGTGCTCATGCCGGACGGACCGGCCGCCGCCGAGCTTCTGGAACGCGCCGTGGCGTACGGCGCGCAGAACCTGCTGATGCTCACCAGGACGGGAGCGCACATCCGGCTCGCGCTGCTGCACGACAGACTCGGGAACACGGAGCGGGCTTCTGAGCTGCGGGACACCATCCTGAGCCGCAGCGAGCAGACCGGCGAGATGTACGACAGGGCATACCTGCTGTTCGGGCTCGCCGTTGACGCGATCGAACGCAATGACGCCGAGGAGGCGGTCCACTTCGCCACGACGTCGCTCCGGATGCGCAGGCAGCTGTCGCCGTCCGCGCTGACCGCGCACACTGTCGAAGCCGTCGCGGCCGCATACGTCGACACAGGGCGGGTGGCAGACGCCTCCCGGTGCATCGGGATCGCGGACAGCATCTGGTCGGCCATCGGGATGCGGCGTGACGACATCGGGCTGCCGACGACCCCGAGGGACACGTACGAACGACGCATCAGGAACGCGCTGCCCGAGCACGACTTCGCCGCCGAATACGACAAAGGCAGGGCCTCGTCGCCCGCCGCTGGGCTCGACTGGGTGCTCGCGGCCGATGTCGCGACCCCCGCGGCAGCTCCCATCGCCGACGCGGACGGCGGACTGACCAAGCGGGAGCTGGAGGTCGCGCGGCTGGTCGCGGCCGGACGCAGCAATAAGGAGGTCGCCACAACGCTGGTCGTCGCCGTCCGCACTGCGGAGGGGCACGTCCAACGCATCCTGAGCAAGCTGGGACTCACCTCCCGCGTGCAACTCGCCGGGTGGGTCCGCGACCACCTCGACACCGAGCGGAGAACCGGAGACAGGTAGTGGTCGCGTAGTGGACAGGTAGTTTCCGCCTGATGCCCGCGCGCCCCGCCGGGAAGGCTGGAAGAGCCCGAGAACGCCCCGAATCCGTGGAACCCGATCCACGTGCGTTTCCCGCTCGGGCCAGACCCGGATGATCAACGCACACACCACCAGAGATACCGCCCTGCTCGACACCGAACTGCTCAGCGACACCGAACTGCTGAGCGAACCCGAACTGCTGAGCGCCGCCCGCTCCGGCGACATGACCGCGTTCGCGGAGCTCTGGCGACGTTATCGCCGGTTCGCGTTCGCGACCGCGCGCAGCCTCACCTCCTCGTTCGACCCTGACGACGTCGCCGCCGAAGCGTTCACGCGCATCCTCGCTGCGCTGCGGAACCAGTCCGGCCCGACGACGAGCTTCGGCGGATACCTCCGCCAGACCCTCCGCGCCGTCGTGAACAACTGGGGTGCGAAGCGGCAGGCCGCCGGCGAGACCGACCTCGTCGACGCCGAACTCCTCGCCACTCCAGCGCGCTTCGCAGACCACGACGATGTCCTGTCCCTCCGCGACGCATTCGCGCTGCTGCCGCAGCAGTGGAGGACGGTGCTCTGGCTGAGCGACGTCGAAGGTCGCAGCTCTGCCGAGACGGCGGCGGCGCTCGGCATCACACCCGAGGCCGCCCGGTCCCTCGCCTACCGAGCGCGCAGACGCCTCCGCGACCTCGTGAGCGCGCCGGAGAGCAAGCTCGCATACGCCACCGCGGCCTAGAGTCGGCTCTGCGCTATTGGCGTGATCCTTGCTGGCACTGACCTGCAGGCCAATGGCGCCGCTCCGCTTCTGGGACGACAGTGGTCTCATGTCCGAAGAGAAGCACAGAACAACTCCCCGGAGCGAGGACGGCAGTGCCGGTGACGCCGACTACGGAAGCATCGGCTTCGACTACGCCAGCTACCGGCGACCGGAGCCCGCCTTCGTGGCCGCGATCCAGGATGCGCTGGGCGACGCGACCACCCTGCTGAACATCGGCGCAGGTGCAGGCTCGTACGAACCGGCCGACCTCGACGTGACCGCCGTCGAGCCAAGCGCCGCGATGCGCGCGCAACGGCCAGCAGGCTCCGCTCCCGTTATCGACGCCGTCGCCGAGCACCTTCCGTTCCCCGACGCAGCCTTCGACGCATCCCTCGCCTCGTTCACTGTCCACCAGTGGCGCGACCTGCACGCCGGCCTGCGCGAGGCGCGCCGGGTCACGAGCGGACCTGTCGTGATCCTCACCTGCGACCCGGACGCGCTGCGGTCGTCCTGGCTGAACGACTACGCGCCGGAGGTCATCGCGACGGAGGCAGGGCGGTACCCATCCATCGCGGCCATCCGGTCAGGCGTCGGCGGAACCGTGACGGTCACGGCGCTTCCGATCCCGCTGACGTGCACCGACGGCTTCTCCGAGGCGTACTACGGCAGACCGGAATCCCTTCTCGACCCTGGCGCGCGGCTCGCGAACTCGGCCTGGAGTTTCGTCGACCGAGCCGTCCACGACCGGTTCGAACGCACTCTCCGCTCCGACCTCTCCAGCGGCGCGTGGGACGCCAGGTACGGTCACCTGCGCACCCAGTCATCGTTCGACGGGTCGCTCCGCTTGATCGTTGGGAAGCCCTGAACGTCCCGGTACATCGTCAGCGGCCTCGACGCACGGAAGGATGAGTGGATGGATAGCGAGAGCCACACCGACGTGATCTTCATCGGCGGCCGTTCGGGAGTCGGGAAGTCCAGTGTGGCGGCGGAGGCATCGCTCATGCTGGCGGAAGACGACATCCGTCACGCCCTCATCGAAGGCGACAATGTGGACCAGGCCTACCCGCAGCCGTGGCGAGAGGGCGTCGACCTTGCCGAGCAGAATCTGGCCGCCATGTGGCGGAACTACCGGACCGCCGGCTACTCGCGCCTGATCTTCACCAACACGGTCAGCGTGCTCCAGATGCCGTCGCTCACGGATGCGCTCGGCACGGACGTCCGCTCGTTCGGCGTACTGCTCACAGCGTCGGACGACACGGCAGCCGGGCGACTCGCGAAGCGGGAAATCGGCACGGCGCTCGCGGAGCACGTCGAACGCAGCAGGGCCGCGGCGGCTCGACTGGACACCGACAGCACGGTATACCGGGTATCGACCGACGGACGATCCGTCCGCGACATCGCCCAGGAAGTGCTCGAGGTCGCTGGATGGCGCTAGGTCGAGCTGTTCAGACGGGAACGAGGAACCGGGAGACGTTGAGTATGGCTGACCGAGTAGTGCTGGACGAGCAATGAACAAAGGGCGCGTCGAGGCGTTCAGTGACGGAGTCCTGGCGGTCGCGATCACGCTTTTGGTGCTGGATCTGCATCTCGACCCCGGCAAGGGCGGCAGCCTCGTGTCCCAGCTCGCCGCATCCTGGCCGTCGTTCGTGGCCTTCGTGGTGAGCTTCCTCGTCATCGGCGTCATCTGGGTCAACCACCACTCGATCTTCCGGCTGGCGACGACCGTGGACAGGGTACTGATGTTCTGGAACCTCATCCTGCTCATGTTCGTCACGGCCGTCCCGTTCACCACCGCGACGCTTGCCGGCGCCCTCGCCGATGGCAGCCCGGCCGACATCCGAGTCGCCGCCCTTCTCTACGGTGGTGTCGCGACGGGCTTCGCGGTGGCTTTCACGTTCGTGTACGGGCGTATCACCCTGGCTGAGGTGCGGTCGGGCTCGATGCAGCCGGTGGACCGTCGCCGCGCGCTCCGCCGATTCGGGGCCGGGATCCTGTTCTACCCGCTGCTCACCGGCGTGGGCGTCATCTACGCTCCGGCCATGCTGGTCGGGATCGCCGGGCTGAGCATCTACTATCTGTTCAACCAGACGGGCTCGAACGAGGGACGTGACCCCGAAGCGCGGGGATGACTGCTGCGGCGTACCTGTCAGGGTCGACGCGCTAGAAGTGTGTGGACACGTTGAACGACGTGGGTGTGCACGTGTACGTCGAATTGCCGATCACGTGGACCCCATCCCCGAGGCGGACACACGTGTTGGCGGCGTCGACAATGGCAGGCACGGTCAGCGCGACCACGAGGATGGTGAGCACGACACCGACGGAGGCGATGATGATGCCGGCGAGTGCGAAGCCGTTGGGGCGTCCAGCCCGCTTGGACTGGATAAGCGCGACGATGCTCAGGATCAAGCCGACGACGTTAGCCACGACGAACAACGACAGGACGAAGCCGGCGATACCGAGCCCGCGCCCCGGCACCGCGGGTGCGGCGTAGTTTCCGGGAGGCGGAGGAGTCGACACGCGCGCATATGGAGGCGGAGGACTCGACACGCGCGCATATGGAGGCGGAGGACTCGGCACGCTCGCATATGCAGGCGAAGGGGCCGGCTCGGCGGGCGACTGCTGCGGCGCATCCGGCTGGTTCGACATAGCCTGGAATCTATCGCATGCCATGTCGAACGCGGGCACCGTCGCGCCACCGGTCGCACCGTCGCCGTCATGAATCGGCGTTCTGCCGGTCCCTTCGGTGTGACCCCGCCTGCGCACGATCCTGTAACTCCGCACGACGTGGTCGTGAGCGTCAGCTTCTACCTGAGGAGCTCGGATCGGGACCGCGCTCGCGCGGCATACCGTCACACCGCAGGCGAGAACGGGGTCGAGACGTGGTCGGACTTCGTCGCCACAGCACTGCTCGCCCGGGTGGAGCAGTTGGAGTCCGAACGCAACGCCGGGGAGCGTTTCGTCACCAGTGACAAGCCGCTGACCCCTGGGCGCCGCGCGCGCCGGTCTCGCTCGGAGAAGCCGAGACCGGATGACGTTCCGTCGGAGAACAGCTAAGCAGCCGAAGAGCAGAGCGAGGCAAGGCGGACGCTCACACACGTTCCGGCTGGCCGGTTAGCCGTGCGGGTCCCCGCCTGGGTGCGGGAGTGACGACGAAGCTCGGTTCCCGAATCCCTCGAACTGCTTGTCGAGGGTGGCTGCGCCCCCCGGCTGTGTCTGCTCATTGGAGCAGACGATGCCGTGTCACTTTTCGGCCGATTTCCCGTCTCTCGAGTAACGGAACTCTCCGTCAGAGACGAGGACAACATGACAACACACGATGGCCCGTG
>Ga0153994_1000325_pt1 | contig 13853 bp, 15 predicted proteins | sample TSNC078MetaG_FD_104735 | JGI IMG/M metagenome (GOLD analysis project Ga0153994, IMG submission 104735) | Attine ant fungus gardens microbial communities from North Carolina, USA - TSNC078 MetaG | ecosystem: Host-associated > Fungi > Mycelium > Unclassified | place: USA: North Carolina, Lumber...
CCAAAATGTAGAATGAGGCTGTCGTAAAGATAAACGCAGTCACAGACAGAATTTATCGCATCGAGTGTGAAGACAACAAATACCTGCCCGAGGTTAATGTATGAGATACCTGGAAGAAAGTAGGACTTACGAATAATTTGATCCATAGGCGGTCTCTGGATTTTGGGCATCAGGTCGGGTACATTGTGAGAGGGGATCCCATGGCGACTTTCACGTTCAATCGTTTTTGATATTTCTGCCCTGGTGACGACCCCAAGTTCGGATACATGTTGTTCATACACATGGATTATGCTCTTGATAGTAGAAGCTGGTACTCCAAGAGCTTCTAAATCACCCGAGACAGAGGGTGCAGCAGGCAGTTGAATATTTGCAAACGGAAATGATACGACAGTTTCTGGCAGAGAATTAACCTCAGGAAGAAAGGCTAGCTTGTATACAGTTGGAACAAATGAGTTTCTATCAATCAGGTGAGAATGTTGGGTGGATGAGGATGAAGGCATCAGAGATAATAATGAGGGGGGGACATTTTGAAAGTCCGTCTTGCCTGGTCATTTGTGACTACAAAAAGAAAAAAGTCACACTGCTCAATCGCTCAATCGACTATTTTTTTGCGCATTTCAACAGGAATGGCTGGAGATGATGTCTTATACTCTCGCCTTTGTGCAATGGAGCAGGAGTTCCTTTCCGCATTAGACGGTGATGAAAGGACTTTGGAGTTGTTCTCAATTGCATGGGCGTCATTACAACGCGATATAGAATCAGCTCAGAATGTCGGGGCATTGTCACAAGAGACAGCAGAATTGGCGTACATCGTATCCACTCGTATAACCGTCGTGGCTGAAGCATTTCAAGAACTGGACGAGACAGCTGAGAAGTTGACAAACCAACTCAAGGAAGAGCTGGAACAAATAGTTGGAGATGTCAGCCATGGACAAAACAAGCAAGGTGATTATTTCAGCAGCAAGCATTGATATAGATATAGTTAACCTGAGGACCAAAGGACCATTACGATGTGCTCCATACATTCAGCCAGCATACTCATGGTTACTTCACAATCTTCATAATCCTTATCCCTCAAGAGAGCTGAAAGAATCACTTTCCCGAACAACAGGGTCTTCCGTAAAACTCATCGAAGGTTGGTTCGTTGATGTGAGAAAGCGTATGGGATGGTCCAAAGTCAAGAAGGTTCACTTTCAGAACAGGCGGAAGCCACTTGTCGATGCAGCGACATGTTTTTTTGTATCAGGACAGCCTGTATCTCCGAGGCTGGCAAGCTCGTTTGAAGAAATGGCGGCATCAGCCAAGAACCTGTACCGTCATAAATTTTCCGAAGCCAAATGCATTGACGAATCATCAAATGGATCCTCCAGTGGCTCTGTGTTTTATCCTTCTCCCCAGCCATCTCCAGATTGCTTCGGCCCTTTATTGTCACCCTTATCCACAACAAAGGATATCACGAGCAGTTCGCCCAAAAGATCTCATACCCAGAAAACTGCACCTTCTTCTCGTAAACGACCTCGACTGGACGAAACCCAGCAAGTTGCACCATCTCCCAAGGGGTCCAAACGAGCTCGGTATGTGATGAGATGGACTTGGGGTGATTTTACTAATATTGTCCCCAGGTACGATTCACCTTTGAAAAGAATCACTCCGGAAGTTAGCCTTATTTCTCCCGCTCCATCACCCCCCAATTCTCTGGTTTTGACATCACTACCTTCCGATCTGATGACTAGAAAAATCGAATTACCGCCTCCCAAGTCCAAACGATGGACTACCTACTCTTTAACTTGGCCTCAGCACCACAGCAGTGTTCCAATGACTGACCTCCGACCTATCTCATCTCCTGTATCTTCAACTGAATCTCTCAAGGACACACTAGAAATTCTAGTTTCTCCCACTGTCGACACTGTCTGTTCAGAACTTCTCTCAAACGAGGGCAAGGACGATCAATTACCTTTGAATGAACATCCAGCGAGCAATGCACCAGTAGTATCTTGTGTACTCGAGGCTCCATTGCATTCTTCTATACCCTCGATAGATGCCTCCTCTGTTGGAAGAGACGTACATTTTAATTTCGAGCCCCCAGGTCTGTCGAGCGGCGGTTTCCCTCCAGCACTGGATCTTTCTCTTTTCCATTCCGACGTATTCGATGGTTATCAAATGCCGGCGCTGAACAATGAGAATGATATTCCACGTCAACTACCAGGTCGTGCTGATCTAATATCTCCAGATCTTATTTCCAGTGCAATTGGGACCAACCCCGATGCGTTTGCTGGGCTACTACATGGGCCATGTGATGATGAACAACTGAATGAACTGCTCCCCTCTTCGTTTGGCCAGCGTATCGGTGCAGTTTCTCCAATTCAGGAGGGGCATCTCCCAGAATTATCGGATGTTGACATGAACTTTACTTCTGTGTTGAATGTTCATACAACTGTCCCTTCTGTGGACTCAGTTTCCAATTTCCTTGGTGGTACCTCTGAGACTGATCCGGTCAATAGATTGGCCCAACTCAAACGGCTGAAAAAACATGCAGCTCATGTTCAAGAGTGCATTAATTCAATGTGAGTGTCTATATAATCATCTATAATCTACTCATATGTCTCGATCCAGTGAAAAGCAGATTGCAAGTGCATGAGGCTTAAGAGCTTTCGCTCTTACAAATTTGATCTTTTAAATCTTGTTGTGAGTTGAAGTATGCACAATTGTATTTACGGACGCGGACTTACTTAGTTCACTGCTTGTACGGCTTTTGCTTACTTAATAACTTCTCCTTTCGATGTCAACGAGGCGATCTGTCAGGGTTGCTGATGACAAATAGTGCCAACTGACAATAATTATGTAATAAACGTATGTAACAGTAGAGACTCCTTAGCCTCAATCCATACAATAATTGACAACTATCCTTGAATTTACCTTGAGACCCTAACAAATTGGTTCAACCTATTGTTGTCAATCAAGCCTTGTCCTGCCTTGCCTATTCAAACTTCCCCCAGTCAAATAAATGGTCTACCCAATGACTTGTTCCCAGTCCAATGCCTCTGGTCTAGATCCCACTGAGTTGGATGAACCAACTATTTACCCAGACAGTACCACTAAGCCCCAAGAAATCAACCAAGAAATTAATCTGGCCCAAAGTAATGACCTTGTAAGGATGTCATGACTTGGCAAAATAGCTAAGTCATTATTTATATTTACTTTTTTTTTCTTTTCTTTTGGGAGGAGTGTGGGAAAGTGTTATGTCACAAGTGTCACAGGGTCATGTCACATGACAAGTTACATAATGAGTATGGGAAAGTAGTGCACAGACCATGTAGTAGTTGTATAAGTAGTATAGAAAATCTAATGGGAACTCCATCAAGTTCTTCTTGTCAACTCAGACTTGGAGGGTGATTAAGTCATTTAGGCTAAGTCACCACAAAGAATGTGTTATGATTCAGCCACATAGCTAAATCAATATTCTTTTTTCTTTTTCTTTTTCTTTTATTTTATTTTATTTTTGGATATACAAGAAAGTAGTTCTTATTGCTTCTTTTTCTCATTGCTTCTTTCTCTATCTCATCCTCTATCTTTATGTTTGTCTTGTAGGCAGCAACTTTGTTTATTCATATCTGATTCATGATCATTGTTACAACCTTAAGAAGTAACTCAGGTTGCAACACTCAAGTAAAGACTTGAGAATGAGAGTAGAGTAGAGGTGTCACAGTTGTGTTATGGACTAGTAGTCACATACTGTATGGTTTACCACTACACCAAAAGGACAATGTTAGCAAGGTGACTTGCTAACAAGGGTCTAGCTATTTATGTAATTTATTTGAACAGGTATTTTGTTATACCTCTATGACACTATTTAGTAGTTACTTTTCTGTGACAAGAGAAAGGAAGGAAATAATACAATTGGTAAAGTGTAAGGAATACAGAAGAGTGTTTACTGTATATATATACCTATGTACCATGTGTTAGGAATAAGAAAAGAGTGAGACAAACATGAGATCTGCTTGTCACAAACTTCATTTGGCCATATCTCCATCAATTCTTCAATGATTCTCACAGTCTTAATGGCACCAAAAAGCCCTTAAGAAGACCTTTTAATCAATACCAGTCACATCTTGAGGTAATCAATATTGGTTAAGATATTGAGCAAATCAGTAGGTAACCACTATAGTACTATATATTAAATTGCCAATATCTCAAAAACCACCACAATCAATGCTTCACTCCTAGGCATCAGAAAAGCTCTTTTTATACTGCTCAGAATGATCCTAGAACAACCTCAAGACAATTAGTATTAGTGGAAATATGAAAATCTCAATATTTGCATATAGTATCACAAAAAAGTGACTACTAAATAGTATCATAGAGGTATAACAAAATACCTGTTCAAATGAACTACATAAATAGCTGGACCCTCATTAGCAAATAGTCTTGCTAATGTTGCCCTTTTAGTATAGTGGTAAACCATATAGTATGTGACTACTGGTCTATAGCACAACTGTGACACATAAACTTAATTAATTACTTATAAATAGTCATCTGTTCTTTTCTTAGAACAATAGACAACCTTCATATGGTTAAGTTATCACATTTTTAAGTATAAAGACACTAGCTGTCATGATGTTATCGATGGGCTGTGATAGCTCTTAGTGATTACCCTAGATGGATGTTTAGGAAAAACTCGATGGAGTTCTTTGTTAGATTGTTCTACTACTTATACTATTTACAAGTGGCTGTACACTAAAGTCCTACAGTCACAAGTCTTTTCAGAATATTCTATGATCACCTGATTCTTGGCATGTGATAAGATTAGCTAAGTTCCCATACTATTTATATTTTGATCCCATTGTATGACTTAAGATTGCAGATCAAGTATTCAAACATGTGGGAAACTATTTCCCTTTTGGGGTTCTCATAACATGGCCTCCCCTTCAAGTTTCCCTATTCTAAGGAATTTTTCTATCGATTCTAATTTTCCTTCTATCTTTTCTCCCTCTCCTCCTCATAATTTTTTTCCTTCTATCTATATAGTAACTTTGCTGTAAATTCCCTAGGTAGTTCCCAGCTAAATTCCTTTTCTTCTTTTGCCTGCTCTTGTCGTCTTAGTTCTTTGGTCTCTTTTCTATACTCTCTCTCAAACTCTTTTACTAACTCTTTCACATTCTCCAAGTTTTCCTTATTTTCCCAAGTATTTTCTTCTACCATATATCCCTTCTATCTCACCAAGAATTTTTCCTTCCCTCTAACCGTTCTTTTGTTTAAGATTTTTTTTACCTCAAATTCCTCTTCCCCTTCGATGATGACCAGTTTTAGTAGTATCTTCTTCTGCCCTTCTACCTGTGGTTTATAGAGTCGTACTCTACTTATATTTACTACAGGATGTATTTTAATAGACTTAGGTAGTTCTAACTCTATCGCATTACTAGAGATAATTCCTTTAACTTTATAAAGGCCCACAAAATGCTCTGTCAGCTTCTTTGATTTTCTCCCATTCATTTGCTATTTCAAGTCCTTCGTACTTAGCAGTACTAAGTCCTCTACTTTGTATTCCTCCCCTTCTCCTCATCTTCTGTTTGCAAACTTCTTTATTTTCTCCTGTGCTTTTCCTAGCACTACTTTTGCTTCCTCCTGGATTTTCTTTATCCTTTCTATGAATTTTCCTGCTGCTTCGTACTTTTCCTTTCTTCTCCCCTCAAATCCCATTCTTAGGTCTTGACTATAGTAGACTATCGAGAGCTTTGTCTAGATTTTCAATAAGTTATTTAACTCCCTCATCATTCCTGCTGCAAACTGCACTCCCCTGTCTGATATAATGCTTTCTGGAAGTCTGTGCAACTTTCATACATAATCTCGAAATAGCTTCGTAAGACCCTTTGCCAATGTCTTTTCTATAGCTGCTATAAAGTGTGCTATTTTACTGAATTAATCACATACTACTAAGATCGCGTCATATCCCTGAGCTAGTGGTAGCTTAGTAATGAAGTCTGCCGAAATATGGCTTTATAGTTTTTCTGGGATTGCATTAGGCATTAATTTCTCTGCTGGTGCTTCACTTTAATTCTTGTATCTTTGACAAGCATTGCATCTCTCCACATATTTTCCTACTTTGTTACTCCTGGCCACCAGTAATTTCTAGTAACCAATTCTGTTATCTTCCATTTTCCTCCATGCCCTCCTACTAGGGTATTGTGATGCAATCATATTATTTTCCCCCTGAGTTTCTCTTCTGGCATATATATTCTTTCTTGTTACAACCTTAAGGAGTAACTTAGGTTGCAACACTCAAGTAAAGACTCAAGGATGAATTGAAAGTAGAGGAAGGAAAGGAATAATACAATTAGTAAAGCGTAAGGAATACAGAAAAGTGTTAGGGAACCACTCAGAGGCAATTACTCTTAAGCTAATAGATAGTCCTGGAAGCTAGTATAAGATTCAAGTGGGGTATATCTACATACACTTGCTGATATATATACTATAACAGATGGTCAGGCACACAGGCATCATATACTGACCTATAATCATACATTGTCCTAAATATAGAATAGAAGGCACTGCACTATATGATACAGACAGGAGAAGCCAGGAACGATAGGAACGTGATATATAAACTATCAATGAGCCACTAATAGATTTAGGCCCTCAGAACTTACTAAATGATGCTCTAAATATTGTCCCCTTACAAAGAGTATCTACTGTATATATACCTATGTACTATGAGGTAGTAATGAGAAGAACATATAATAGATATGAGGTCTGCTAAGTAAAGAACATGCTCCACTAGTGAGGCGCTAACTGAATCATTAGATATATGAAGTAATATGAAACAAAGAAGCAGTCCATGTGTAGAACACCTGGAGACAATGAGGTCAATCATTACACTCTTCCTCTATACCTGCTTCTGCTGTTACTATTTCTGCTCCTATGGAGACTCCTGCAGAGCATTTAACTGTTGAGCTCCCAAAGTCTCAATAGCATCCTATTGCTATGTGAGCAGCTAGCCCTCTGTCTTTTCCATCCAAACCAAGACCACGTCCTTGTCTAGTCCCTCGACGTTCTTTTCCTTTTCCTGATCCAGTTTCTCCTCCTAGATCGTCTGTGGCTGCTCCTTCTGAAGCTGCTGAGTCTGGTACTGCTTCTGATAGTACCATTTCTTCTTCTTCTCCTAAACCAAAGTCTAAGCCCTGCAAATCCTATGTTCTCTCTAAAGCACTAGTTTCCAGTCCTTCTAGAGCGTCTTCACCTCCTCATAAGAAATGTCGTGTTGATGGGGATCAAAAGGTTTGATCATGAAACAAAGGTAAAAGCAAGGTCAAAGAGGTGAAATCTCCAAACTACTTCACAATTGTGTACTAAACAAGTAGACACTGGGGAGATAAATCAAATAGAGAGCTTACTGAAGGTAAAAGTCCAAAGAATAACCAAAACATATTAAATAGAAACCTAAAAAGAAAAGAAATGTTTTTAGTATCCACTTAAGAAAACTCTCACTATAATAGAATCTCTAAGGCATGCGTTCATTTCGCGCTATAACACTACTGCCCTTACCTAGTCTAGTAGCCTGGCTTGCTATTGATACAGTAGAACTACCTAGAACTCCCGTGCTGTCGTATGGGCTCTACTTCAGCTGACTGTACAACTGAAAGCCAACTCCAATAACCCATAGCGAGTGGTTAGCTCCTAGCATAAGCGAATGCCCGAGTTCTTGCTCTCAAGCATGTTGTTTTCATCAAACAGCTCTTCTTCTATCTCTCTATCTGACCTCTCTTCCTGACCTCTTTAGTCCTTCTACTACTCCTCTATACCTCATCACATCTTCAAGTCTTAGTCTTCTTCTGTTAGGTTTACAATGCAGCCCTTGAAAGGACTTGTCTTGCTAGTTCTTGCTATAATTAGCCATCAGCAATGATGGCCCTGCTCTGATGGTAACCTAAATGTTATAAATAAGTGACTGTTGCCAAGATATGATGTCATCCTTATAGAAAACAATCTTTTAAGGTCCTTTCCACTCTCGAGAGCACTCTAGAGGGGAGTTCTGTTATAAATCTGTTATGAAATTCTCTGGACAATCTCTATGAGGTTTTTATAGTGGTGGTCACAGCCACTACTCTGCTACTCAAGTGGTGTGCTCGAGTCCATAACTGGGCGTTTAGGAAACATCTCTGGGGGGCTGAACTTGTCTCTCGAGCTGGTTATTCTTGTGATTATAGTAAAAAATATCACTTTTATTGTCTAAATGGCTGTCTGGCGTGACAGCGTCTGTGATCCTAACTCTTCTCCCAAGTCCAAAGTTAAGACTAAAGCTTCTCGTAGTTGTTCCTTATCTCAAAGTAAGTCTTTTCTTTTACTCTATTTTTCTTCTAGAGCTAACTTCTATCTTCTTTCTTCCAGCTCATGACATCGCCTCCCTTTATGGCATATCTGTAGGTCACCCTCTTCTAGAAATGGTTCCTGTGTTGTTTGTACTCCCTTTCCATGAGGATCTGGTATGTCTCTTTTGCTTTTATCTCTCTCTAGAGTTACTTTTCCAATATATTCTTCTTTCTAGGGCCCTGCCAGTTATCTCAAATGTCTGACTTATCTTTCTTCTAGCACTGAGGAGTGCTATCCCTGGCTTTCTATCTCTTGTTCTAATCATACTACTGCCACTGCTCTTTGTTATAATCTTATTGAAGCCTCTTAAGCTTGTGCTTATTACGATTCAACTCACATGCTGCACTGTACTCATCAGCAGCTGGCTTTTTCTTGGCAGTTCTGGGCAGAACAAACTTGTGTGCCCAGCTTCACAAGCAGTCAGTATACATTTTCTTATTTTTTTCTTCATTTTTTTCTCTCTAATTTTCTCTCTAGACATTATATCTCGTCTTTACACCCTTATGGCTTCTTGGAACTGCATCAGTTCTGCCCACAACACTCTCAGTACTACCCTGGCTACTTATCAGAACCAAGTGTTTGAGTTTGCCAAAGAACTCCTTGTCTCGCAAGAGTATTTCTCTCATGATCCTGACTACTGGGTTTCTAGTGGTCTTGTCGATTCTACTGAGTCTTGGGATGCTCTATTCAAAGCTGCTCACTCTGCTTGCAATCCCAAGACTAGTCTCTTTTCTCAAGCTGCTGCTGCAAGGCTCTTCGATGCTCATTTTGCATTTGTCTGCTCATTTCGTGAGAGCATTGCTCTTTCTGATTTTAGTAGTAACCTTCCTGATCTACTCACATTTGATGAGTGATATGTGCAAGTCCTTCAAGACATGGAGTCTTTTTGCGATTGGTATTCTTATAAGGGTAAAGGTCGGGCTTGAGTTTTCTGTTTTATTTTCTCTCTCTAGATACATCTTTTATGTAACATGTGGGTTTCCTATTTCTGTATCTCATGTCATTACTCTGATCACTTCTAAATATAGCATGATTTCACAAAAAAATTTATCCAAGTCTGATTATCCATTTTTCTTATGTCTCTATTTGGCTTGACTTTTTCTCCCTCCCATTATAGAAAAAGGTGTTCTCACTGTCTCTCTAGATTGTTCTTCCTTGTCTCTGGAAGCTTCTTGCTTCCTCTAGTCTGTATACATCATATTTCCTGGTGATTTCCTTTTTTTCTTTGAACTTAATTACTGATCTTTCTCTTTTTCTTTCTTAGACGTCCCTCTGCTAACCTTCTAGCATGTCCTATCGCTTTCCAGGGCCTTTTTGTATGTGGGGTCGAGATCGCTTTTTCTTATATAACCGCTCGCTGTTCTTGAGTTGTTCTATTCCTTCGTCGTCTTTCATTCTCACATCTATGGCTTCCTCAGTAACTGGTGAAACTCATAATGTCTTCTTGGAGCTGTCCGATGCCGTCTCCAATGTCTTCCATTGCAGTCAACGCTACAGTCATCATGAGACTATTTTGGAGTCTCTCAAAATGGCCATTGACAGTTTAGCTAAACCTACTGTGAGTATTCTTTTTCTGTTTCTATTGCTTGATTTTCTTTTTCTCACTGTATTCTTATTAGCAGCTCTATCTAGATCGACTCAATTTTGATCCTGCTGCCATCGGAAAACCCAACTATATCAAAATCTTGGGCAAAACAAAATGGTCTTATGAGACCTTCTGCAAGGACCATAACCATTTATTTATTTATCCCCCCATTTATAAGCAGTTACAGACTTTTATAAGTCAATATGAGAAGAGTCTGAAGATATCTGATGTTTGTTCTAGTATCTCATCTGCTCAGCAGGATCCTCCCCCTGGTAATAGTGGTATCTCGAGCACCGATACTGGCAAGTCTAGTACTTCTAAGGTATGGATTTTTTCTTTCTCTTCTCTCTAGATCCAATTACTAATACTTTTCTTTCTTTTTCTTAGCGTCGCAAGGTCAAAGCTCTGTTTCCTTCTGATAGTGAAGCCGACATTTTGGATAGCGATAACGATGAGGTAACCATTATCATATATGCCTCATAATAACATTGCTAAGTGTTTTCTTTGTTAGGCTTCCATTCATATCTTTCTCTTTTTATCTATATATTATCTTTCACTTTTCTTTTTCAGTCTCCTATGTAAGTTGACGACACTGGTGGTCCTTCTGCTCCTGATACTTCGTCACCTATGCCTCCTCCAACTTCTTTAGCTCCATCTGCAGGGGCTATTCCTGTCCCTCATTTTCCAGTAAGTCTTTTCTCTAGATCATCTCTTTTTTTTCTGACTCTCATTTACTTCCTTAGTCTGCTTCTGCACCTCCATCCATTGCTGGCTCTGACGGCAGTCTTGCTAAGAAAGGTATGTTTCTCTTGCTTTTCTCTTTTCCTCTTTTTTACTTGTTTTTTTTTTTTTTTTACAGCTCGCACTGTCTTTTACACTATCTAGGACTTTTACAAGCAGGGTATCCATGCTTCACTTTTGTTCCCTTCCTGCTATCGAGGTCACTCTTATCTTTGTCTTATCCAACGTCCTTCAGGCTATCTACTCCCTGGAGAATATGGCTTGCAACTACAAAGATGCTACTGAGAAGCAGAACCGTCTTTTCTCTTTGTACGACTCCTGTATTTCTGTTTGGTCTGCTAGGTAGTCTACCTCATTGTCTATAGTTCTATTTGCTCGTCTCATAGTTCTGCTCTATACTCTTTACTCAATTGTATTTTTTTGTAAGAAAGCTAAACTCCAAGCCAGAATAAAGACAACTGCTTTTTGTTCAGCAATTGACAAAGAAAACTCGATAGAGTCCCTGTTAGATTCTCTATACTACTTATACAACTACTACATGGTCTGTGCACTTCTTTCCCATGCCTATCATGTGACATCATGTGATGTAATACTGTGACTTCCTGTCATGTGATTATGACTGTGTGACACTTGTGATATAACACTTTCCCGCACTTCCTTTTGTGTAGTAAGTCCAAGCTAAAAGAAAAGAAAAAGAAAAGAAAAAAAATATAAATAATAACTTAGCTGTTTTGCCAAGTCATGATACTTTTGTTATTCCCAATCGAGCAGCTTTGTCATTGACCCTTCTATGTGAACTTCTCTATCTAGCTCTGCAATAAGTTCCAGTAGGCTCTCCTCCAAGACATCTAGTAAGTCTTTAACTTCTGAGTTGAAGCTAAGTTTTCTTTTAGAGAGATATGGTAGTACTCTAAAGGCTGCCACTTTGTTCTGCCATACTAAACTGTCCAGTTCAGCTAAGATATAAGTGCCACCTTGTGATTTTCTCACAACTATTATAGGTCTTAGATATCTTGGTTTCATCTTTCTGTTTACTGATATTTCTATAGCCGAATTCTTTACCAGAACCAGACTTTCTGGTCCTAGATCAAACTCCTCTATCTTATGTTGCAGGTCTCTTTTTAATTGTAAAGTTCTTCTAATTTTCTCCTTAGTAACTTTCTCTCTTATTTCTTTTACATGAGTAACATGCTTAGCCAATACCATTATGTCCAAAGGTATGGTTGGATGAGCATCCGTCACCATAAAGTATGATGAACACTGTAAAGGGACACTCAGAGGTGTCCCAGAATACACTCAACATTAGTGGAAGAGGTGTCTTAAGTAAGAGTGATGAATAGTCTAAGATCTCTAATCAATGTTGAGGTAAGGTATTCTACCATACATCACTAGCTACTTATACTAGACTAGCTGGTCTGTGCACCAGTCGCTAAGGGAACACAGATCAGGATACTAATAACTACCATATCTAATAAGGCTATGTAGTACTAACTATGGCAATGAGAACAAGAGGGAAGGGAACTATGAATAGCGAGCTCCGAGGATCCGAGGGCAAGCTAGATAATACTCACCCATACCAGGTTATCTAAGCTACTCTAGAGCATCCCCTTACAAATACTCTGTCTCTTTCCTTACTGTAATTCTATCTGCCCACATCACATGGTATAAGTACCAAGCTCACTTCCTGACATCTTCCTTCATTGCTTTGTATAGCATCTGTCTGAGATCCCAATGTGGCCTTTTGACTATACCATTTGCTTGTGAGTTATAAGAAGAAATTGTCACTTCTTTTATTTCGTACTTCTCTTTTAGCCACTTTATGGCCTTCTTAAATAGGGCTCCATTATCTGTAACTATCTTTACTAGACTTCCCCATCTACATATAATATCTTCAAATAGCCATTGTTCTATAGACCTAGCATTCTCTTCCTTTAGAGCTTTAGCTTTCACCCATGATGACAGTCCATATTTTCCATGTACTATATATTTACAGCCATTTGAAAACAGATTCATATGTACTGTATCTGTATGTAAAACTTAAAAGATTGATAGTATATGCATTACTACTAGTAGTAGCTCTAGAGCCCTTCTCTGTCTAACTTAACACATGTGGCAGGTTCTAACATACCACATGGTATCTTCTTTTATTTCTGGCCACCAGAATCTCTGCTGAAGCAACTTATTGGTAGCATAGCCACCTCTGTGTCCCATCTTATCATAGTATGACCTCAACAGTCTCATCCGGTCTTCTTCAGCTACAACCAATTGTAGGCTGTTATTTCTTGCATTTTTCTTATATAATTTCCCATCTCCTTCATCTAGCCAATAATGAAAAGCCGCTCTCACTAAGCTGGCTTGCTCTGCTGTTAGCTTTTCAAAAGATCTCTTACTCTTGGTTACTAATAGCTCTCTTATCTGTTTTATTCTCTCATCTACTCTTTTTGCATGTTCACTTCTTCTATTATCATTGTACTCTTCATAACTGTTCTCTAGATCCTATGCAGGTCCTTCACTAGCAGTTTTTAAGAATATATCTCTCGTCTCATTACTATTACTTCTTTTACTATCTTCTACTAGATTTTCCTCTAATTCCAATAAAGGTTCTTTTTCTATACTCTCATGAAAGAATTCCTCTCTAGAGTCGATTTCATCATAAAACTCCTCTAATTCCAATGGATCCAAACTTTTAGGGTTCTCTTTTTTTACTACTATATCTCCTGCCTATGAGAGCAACCAGAGTAGAGCTCTAGGAGATTCCTCAGTTAAATTATACTATGAAATATGTTACAACCTACCTCTAGAAGATTCCTCAGAGAATTAGATGAGGCTCCTGGAGGGAATAATCTACAATATATATACTACAGTGTCCTTGCGTTCTGGTTTCTCTATTCTTTGGTAACTGTAAGGGGACAGCCTGAGATCGCTTAGATAACCTGGTAGGGTCCACATCATCTAGTGTTCCCACGGATCCTCGAAGTCCGCGGTTTATAGTTCCCTTCCTCTAGTTCAGGTCTCCATCATAGTATTACATAGCTATATTTGGTAGTGTAGTTATTATTGTCCTAATGTACGTGTCCATGGCGACTGGCGCACAGACCAGGCTAGTCTAGTATAAGTAGCTAGTGATGTACGGTAGAATACCTTACCTCAACAATAGTTGAAG
>Ga0153994_1000326_pt1 | contig 13850 bp, 14 predicted proteins | sample TSNC078MetaG_FD_104735 | JGI IMG/M metagenome (GOLD analysis project Ga0153994, IMG submission 104735) | Attine ant fungus gardens microbial communities from North Carolina, USA - TSNC078 MetaG | ecosystem: Host-associated > Fungi > Mycelium > Unclassified | place: USA: North Carolina, Lumber...
ATGTCCGTAAAATTAACATGGCCTGCCCCAAAGGGAATCTCCCTAAATTTTCCCGGAACCGTTTCTTTTAGATGTACGGCAACAAGATGTCCTTTTCCTGATTTAATATCTTCATAGAGATCTGTCTTATAGGTGACTGATGCATTTTTTAAATTTCCGGAATCAGGATATACATTTAAATAAGGTGAGCTTATGAAATTAACATATTTCATGGCTTTTTCCACTGTATTCATGAATTCTGTTTCCATCGTTTCAAAACCCAGAATAATCCCTTCACTTGATGCTAAAAGTGTCGCTTTTTCCAGATTTTCTAAAAAAAGCCTCTTTGTATGCTCATTGGACTGTTCATAATAAACATCATATCCAGCCAGTTGAATAATTCGAATTCCTAAATCAGAGGCCAATTGTATAGCCTTTTTCATAATCTCCATACTACGATGAGATGTTTTTAAATCCGAACTTCCCAAAGGATATTTTCGATGAGCACTAAGACACATGGTATGTATCTTTATATTTTCATCAACCATAATTTTAAACAGTTCAAATCTTTCAGCCTTGCTCATGTCAAGTCTGGCAAGTTTCTCATCTGTTTCATCGATACTCATTTCTAAAAAATCAAAACCTGATTTTTTCGCTGTACTTAACTTATCACGCCAAGATAAATATCCTGGCATTGACTTTTCATATAAACCAAGCGTATATGTTTTCACCATTACACTTCCTTAAGTTATTCTCTTTTAATCTGATAAATGGAAACATTTTGGCATTTTAATTGTTCAATCACGTCCTGAGGTGCTTTTTCATCGGTGATCAAGTGGGTAATATTTTCGATTTTCTGACTTATAAAGCTTGAGTTGACACCGATTTTTTTATGGGTTGCCAGTATATAGGCATTGCCCGTAACATGCTTAAACATTAATTTGTTGATCGGTACTTCATTCATAATTTCTGTAGTCATGCCCCTCTCAGGCGACAATCCGCTGCATCCCATAAAACTTTTCTTTACAGTAATTGTCTCTAAATTGCGTAAGGCAAACTCACCTACCATTGCATATTTAGGATAACGCAATTCCCCACCCGCTAATAAAACCGATACCGACGGCGGCACTTCTATATTCATGATGCGGCCATTATTGGTGATGACCGTAACCCTTTTATCGCCTAAATACTTAATCATATCAAGAGCAGTCATACTTGTATTGATAAAAATACTGTCCCCATCTTCTACAAGACTTGCTGCATACATTGCTATTTTCTTTCGATAATAAGATCCGTCATCTTCATTAGCTTCGTGATTAGCAGCCAGTGATGCTCCCCCATAAAACCGTTCAATTTTATGCGCCTCCTCGAGCACCTGTAAATCTCTACGGATAGTCAAAGGGGAGACTTTCCATTCCTCTGCTAGTTTATCAACTTTTATTTGTCCTTTTTCCTTTAACGTTTCAAGTATTTGACTTCTTCTGTTTTCAACCAGTATACGTTCTCTTTTCATGAGCTCTCCTTCAATATAAAACAATTAAGTATTCAATTTAATTATATTATATGAACTTTTTGAACATTTGTCTAGTTGAATATGAACTCTGTTGTTGTAATTTGGCCATAAATTCGATTTCGCATAGCAAAACTGTAAGAAAATTTATGATTTCGTTATGATATATACGGCTGCTTCATTTTTTGTATGATTTGCCGCGATGAGCAATACCCTGTCTTCTTCATGTATCAAGGAAACATTAGCAGTTCCGACACCTTTTTCAATTATATGGGTTTCAAACTGATTTGTCTCCTGATTATACTGGATATATGCTAATTCACATTCTGCTCTCCGTACCCCTAAAACTACCGTTGGAGTACCGAAAATTTCTCCGGCCCAGATGGCATGGGCAAAATCCATTTCGTAAGGATAAGTATATATTGTTTCATAACGCCTGTCGTCAATGATTTTTCTTATCTCCATCACATTTCCATGGAATGGTGTAATTACAGCATACTCATTTTCTCCATTTTTATCCAAATCATAGACGGCAACATCTGATATCTGGTCCGCCATCAACTGCTTAATCTCCCAGTCTGAATTTCCGCCTGGTGGGATAACCACATAAAGCCCTGAATCGCAAGTGATAAAACCCACCTGCTTATCTTGATAGTAACCCTGACAATAACCGTGATTTTTTAAGAGAAAATCCTTAATAGGTTTTATGTCCATCTTTTCGTTTAAATCATAAGGAAGTTCACCTACCCATACCATACCGGGATCACTCCAATCATTTCTTTCCTGTTTACTGCAGCACAAGGTGGTGCCGATAAAATATAATTTACCTTCAGACTCTAAAATATCAAATCTGTGCACATATGGCAGTTTCAAAAAATCCTTAACTTCCCACCGGCCATCTTTATACTTACCCCAGACAATCTTTGCATCTTTTGCATTAAATCCAGGGAAAAAATTTTGAATTGCCAAAAATTCTCCGTTGGTTCCGGGAATCGGGGAAAAAGACATAGTCCCGCCGCCTTTTTCCCAAACCACTTCTTTATGTTCAAAATTCTTTCCTGAATATGCGTAACATGGACCATCTATTTCTTCACTGGCAAAGACAATTCTCAAAACACCATCTACTGTCATATGGTTGACGCAATAACATCTGGAAATTTCATCCAGTACGATTTTTCTACTCTTCATGCACATATTTCTCCTCTGCAAGCCTTTTATTGCTTATAATCACCATACTTTTCAAAACATTCCAGAGCATATAACATTGACTTTCGGGCAATGCCAATTGCACCTAAGTAACCATATTCTACGCCAATAAAACCACCTTTAGGCGTGCCCCACTTTTCTACTAATTCCCGCACTTCTTCTTCAATCAATTGCCTATTGCCGGTAGGCAAAGTAGCCTGAATATCAACGGATGCTTCAAAGCAAATTCTTCCTCTGGCTATTTTAGACACCTCGTTAATTCCCAACAGACGAGGTTGGTGAATGTTGATAATATCTACACCCAGTTCGATAAAATCTTCTATAATATCATTAACTTTGCCATCTGTATGGAAACGAATATCCATACCGCATTCATGGGCTTTATCAAATATTCTCTTATATTGAGGTTTGAATATATCTCTAAACACTCGAGGTGAAATCATCAAGCCATTTTGAGTTCCCCAATCATCCGTTGTATCATAGCAATGGATTCTGCCTTTGCCCAGTCGGTAAGCTTCTTCAATAATACCTATCTGATAATCCGCAAGCTTTTTAGCTAAGGTTGAAACAGCCTCCGGTTCTGTCAGGCAATCCATCAATGTATTCTCAAAGCCTCTTAAAAAGTGCATTCTTTCAAAAATACATTGTGGGCTATTTAATTGGACATAAAGTTCTGCTTCCTCGGCCTTATCAAGTGCTGCATCCAAGCCATCAAATCTTCCTTTTGCTCTGGGATCCGGGAAGACATAGTGTTCTAAATCTTCCAATTCCTCAATCGGTATGTTCGTTACCTGACCCATATCAGTTCCTGTTTCATCATTGCTTTCCCAAAAGCATCCCCATTCATCGTATTCTTTGTTTCGGGGACGTACTTTATTTGAAACTGTATATACCTGATGTGGCGGGCGTTTATCGTCAGGCGGGAGAACAAATATCCGGTAAACATCACCTTTACCGGCAATTCGGTCAAAACGCAGACCTATTCTGTCCGGATAGGTAAAATTGATATTCGCTTTCATTATTTCATATCCTGTCATACAGCATCTCCTTTTTATCACTTGCTTAGTTCTTGTGAGAAATGCGCTTCAAGTGCATTAATAAGCGCTTCAGCAACTTCTTTTTTATCAATCAGATTCTTGGTTTCAACAATCAGGGCATCATTTGGGGGAAGCATTCCGGCCCACTCAGGACTTGTCAATACCAGGTCAGTCGTTGTTATATATGAAAGTGCTTCTCCGAAAGAACATGACTCTACGTTGGCCTCTATACCATTCTGGTCACATATATTTTTGACGGTGATTTTTAAAATAGTACTTGTTCCCATTCCGTTACCACAAACACATAAAATGTTAATCATTACTTTTCTCCTCTCTTTTTCAAAACTTTATCCAGCAACCGGTATACCAAACAAACTACCGATAAATTTAAAGAAAGCTATAATAGCAACCCAAAGCGTTGCATAATCCGCACTTCCCTGCCACCAGGACAGTTCCATCATTTTTACTGCCAAAACAGAACCAAAAATCTGAATCATACCATTAAGGGTACAGATAATAGCTGCAGCTTTCCAACCTCCGAATTTATTGGCAAAAATACCAATAGTTGCATTATCAAAAAACAGAGGTATAAATCCAGGTACAAGGAATATTGGTGATTTGAATAATAGCAATCCCAAAAGGCCAATAATCTGACCTAATGCTCCAAAAAGAAGTCCCAACACTACAGACTTAGGAGCAAACGCAAAGAGCGCGGCACAGTCCACACCGGCTACGGCACCCGGCAGAAGTCTTTCTGATATCCCTTTAAAAGAAAGCATCAATTCGCCAACAAACATGCGGACTCCATATAGTAATACTACTATGTTGGCTGTCAATGTGACTGCTATCCAGATAAGAAAAACAATATTATTAAGAAGCCCTGTCTGATTCAAACCTTCTGCACCTCTAAGCCATTCAATTTGTTCTGTACCAATGACAAGGAAAATGATTGTTACAGATATGAACATAACCAGTGCAGTTGCTATTATATTATCCTGAAGAAAGTTCAGGGCTTGCGGCATTTTTTTCTTCTCAATATCATCTTTTTCTGAACTTCCCAGCTTAGGTGCTACTTTATAAGCTAAATAGCTGACAAACATCTGTTGGTGCGCTACCGTAAAATCTGCATTTGTAATCTCTTTCGTCGGTTTTATCAGAAGCGTGGAACAAATACCCCAATATAATGCAGTCACGACTGCTGCAATAAATACTGTCGGAAGCATTCCAAGACCAAGAAATCGCCAAACAATATAGGTGCTAATTCCAGCCTGTACAATCATCGCATTACCTGTCAGATAAACGGCACGAATCTTTGTGAATTTTCTCAAAGCCACCAACACAAGATTTAAAATAAAACCAACCAGTAACGTATAAATCCCCCAGGTCGCACCGGTGCCAATACCTAGAACTTCATCCATCTTCTCATAAGAGGCTGTCATTGTAGGATATGTATTTAGACCTGCACCTTGAATACCGGTAGCGTTTTGTAGCGCTGTCAGTAATTTCCCAAAATTGGAAATCAAGGCCGAAGACCCTAGTCCCATTACCAAAATACCAATAGATGCCTTCAGTGCTCCGACAAACGCTTTGGAAACCTTCTGTTTCATCGCTATGTAACCAATGAATACTATAATAGCCATTAACAAAAACGGCTGTCCAAATATTTGCTTCAAAAGCAGATTAAGAATTGAATCAAACATAATACTTCCCCCTTCTTATTAATACATCATTTAACTACTTCAAAATATTATTGCTGTGAATATTTTTTATCTAATTCCAGCAAACCTTCTTCATCTTTCACACCTAATAAATCATTAACTATTTCTTCGTCCAGAAGTAGTTCTGCCAGCTTTTTCATGTTATCAAGATGGATATCGTGATTCTTTGATGCCAATACAAAAAATAACCTGGCATCCTTAATTGGGTTATCCTTTTCGAAATGTACCGGTTCCTCCACTTTCATGAATGAAATAGCTGTGTCATTAACACCTTTAGCTCCCTCCTGAGAATGAGGCATTGCTATTTCAGGGGCTAACACGATATATGGTCCATATTTATTGACACATTCAATGATAGCATCAATATAATCATATTCAATAGAACCGTCTTCAATCAGCGGTTGACAAGAAGCGATAACTGCTGATTCCCATGTGTGAAAGCTTTGATGAAAACATACTCTTTTTTGTTCAACTAATTCCTTCAACAACATTCTTTTTGCCTTTCTTTTTATAATATGCTTCTAAATGGTACGTTCGGTTTCTCGGTAAAACAATCTTCAAAACCTCTTCGATAATGATACTGAAAATTATCTTTATCGTTAGGATAGGTAAATTTACCGCCAACTTCCCAAATGAATGGCTTGAATTTATATTGTAACAAATATTTTTTGAAATGATATAAGAGCATAATTTCAGCAGGGTCTGCCTTAAAATTAGTCCACACATCATAGTGGAAAGGAATAACAACGTTACATCTAAGAGCTTCTGCCATTCTGAGTATATCCACAGAAGTCATTTTATCCTGGCTGCCTATAGGGTTTTCTCCATAAGAACCAAGGGCTACATCAATGTGATGGTCTTTGCCGTGTTTTGCGTAATATGTAGAATAATGAGAATCACCACTGTGATATATATTCCCGGCCGGTGTTTTGATTAAATAATTAACCGCTTTATCATCCATATCTGTGGGACAGATGCCATGTATATCTTCATCAGTAGTGACCAGACATGTCCTGTCGAAAGAATCCAGTACAACGATTTCACAATCTTTAATTGAAATCACATCTCCCGGTTTGACAACTTTGCATCTTTCTTTAGGTACACCGTAGCTCACCCATTTCTCAACACTTTTTGCCGGACCTATAAAAGGTATGTTGCCCTCACAATTTTTCATTACCGCAGCAGCAAAAAAAGGATCAATATGGTCATTATGATAATGCGTTGATAGTACTGCATCTACCTTCGTTACAGCAAAAGGATCAAATACAATGGGTGCTGCCCTTAAATTGGGTTGGGTTAATGTACCTCCTGTCATATTCCTCATCTGATGATAAGGTGCCATGTACTTGCTCTTCTGTGTCCTTTTACCGTTCCCAAACCATAAATCAATTGCGATATTTGTATCATTTTCACTCTTAATCCATAGTCCCGTGCAGCCTAGCCACCACATTGCAAATGTGCCTTTTTCTACGACTTCCTGGTCAATTTCTTCATTTAGCCATGTGCCCCACTCCGGAAATGCCCCTAATATCCATTTTTCCTGAGTGATTTCATCAATCTGGCTCATTAACTTTCCCTCCTTTTTTATAAAAGTAATAATAAACGATGCTGCTTTGAATGCTTTTTTGTTCGTTTCCTATATTATATAACTTATATATGTTTGTTTCAATGCATTTATATGATTTGTTGTGCGTTTATATGATTATTTACGCTATTTATTTTAAATAATTCTATATTATGATTAATTATCTCGTCTAATTTGCAATAAAAATAGTCATAATTAGTACTATATATGAACATTACAGAATATGAATCATATAAATTTTTCTTAAAATTCAAAAATTTGCAAATCTCGGATAAATTTAAAAAATCGTGATTAAAATCACGATTTTTTACTAATCCTTAAAATATTCAATCAGCGACTCTTTATTCACTCTGAATATCCCAACATATTCTCATCATGTTAACAAATCCAACAATTCACCCGGTTGTGAAATGATAGCATGTGCATTATTCGTCTCCAGCTCATCACGAGTTCTAAATCCCCATAAGACACCGACGGTATACATTCCGGCACTATTTCCGGTTTGCATATCAACATTCGTATCTCCGACATACATACACTCTTCACATCTGACATCAAATTTTTCGGCTATGAAGCAGGCCCCGGCAGGATTAGGCTTTAGGGGGACATCTTCTTGTTGACCTTGGATATAGTCAAAATAATCCTGTCCGAACAATGCTTCGATTACATCAATCGTCTGCCGATGAGGTTTGTTAGATAAAACAGCAATCCGGATTCTTCTTTTTTTTAATTCCTCAAGCATATCCTTCATGCCGTCATAGGCAGTTACCCGATACATGCTATTATCTTTAAATATATTTTTAAAGATACGATATGCTTCTTCGTAATGATTAAGCGAATCATCACCGGCAGCCTTAAGCGCTCTTTGGATTAATTTATCAGTGCCATCACCGGCAAAATAATTATAGCGACTAACTTCAAGAGGCTTTAAGCCTACCGCCGCCAGAGCTAAATTTGCCGGATAGGCAATGGATTCGACCGTATCGGCAAGGGTTCCGTCTAAATCAAAAATGCATACACGAATCATTTTTCTCTCCTTTTCCCGTCTCTTCTAACAATTTCTGACGTTTAAAAACATACATCACATAAAGCAGCCCGCTGATAACAAGGGCTTCTTCATCAATATTAAATAACGGGTGGTGATTTGGAAAACGCTTATCAGCATCACTAGCTCCTGCGCCGACAAAAGCAAAGACACCGGGAACTTCTTGCTGATAGAAGGAAAAATCCTCTCCCAGCATCATTTTAGGGATATGTATCAGTGTTGATTCTCCCAAAAGCTCCGCTGCTCCTTCTCTGGCTGACAGGCTGATAGCTTCATCGTTGATGACAGCAGGGTGTCGTAAACTTCTGTAATCCACCTTGGCCTTGGCACCATAGGCTTCTGCCGTTTGGCAAGCCATTCTCTTAATCGCTTCCTGTATTCGTATACTTTCACTTTCCGAAAATGTACGCACCGTTCCTTCAAGGCTGGCTTCTCCTGAAATAATATTATATTGGGTGCCGGAACTCAATCGCCCAATGGTGATAACAGCTGAATTGATTGGATTCGTTTCCCGACTGATGATGGATTGAATATTTAAGGTCACGGCAGCCGCCACCACTGTAGCATCAACACATTGATGCGGTTTTCCGGCATGTCCTCCCCTGCCATAGATGGATATTGTGAACATATCTGTAGCTGCCATCCGCGGACCTGGTTCAATAGATACAGTACCTACTTCCATATCTCCAAAGACATGGAGTCCAAAAATTTCCTGAACACCTTTCAAATGACCTTCGCTGCATATTCTTTTCGCTCCCTCACAGTCTTCTTCCGACGGCTGCCAAATCAAACGTACCCGTACATGAAGTTTGTCTTCATGTACCTTTAAAACTCTGGCCGCTCCCAAAAGGGCAGCCATATGTGCATCATGACCGCAGGCGTGCATCAAACCCTCGTTCTCTGATTTATAGGGAATATCATTCGCCTCTGTTATTTTGAGGGCGTCCATGTCTGACCTTAGTGCAATAACGTAATCACCTGTTCCAATTTCAGCTACGATGCCTGTTTTTGCAGCAGATATATATTCGATCTGTAATTTATCCAACTCCTCTTTAATTTTACGGGAGGTTTCATGCTCACAAAGTCCTAATTCCGGATGTTGGTGAAAATATCTGCGGACATCTATCATGTAATCTCTAACTTTTTCGACTTCTTGCTTGATATCCATTAAAAATCTCCTTTTCTGTCACTGACAATATTCTAACATAAAAGTTCTTTTTCCTCAATGGCTATTCTGGTTGCCTTGTCAATTGAAAGGAATTATGCTATCCTAAAATCATATTAATTTTACGGGGGATAGCTTATGTCAATTTTCACTTTCAGCATTGACATGCAATCGAAAAAGCATATATACATACAAATTTATGAATATATCAAAGAAGAGATTAAGTCAGGTTATTTAAAATATAATACAAAATTACCCTCCATACGTTTATTATCCCAACACTTACAGGTCAGCCGTAATACTATAGAAATGGCCTATGGACAATTAATGGATGAAGGTTATATCATTGCGCTTCCCAAACGGGGATATTTTGTCTGTGATATCAAAAATTATGTCCTTTCTGTCAAGCCATCTTGCTCTCATCAAACAAGAGTTGAGCCAAAAGCAGAAAAAACCACTTTGGTTGAATTCTCTCCCTACGGTGTGGATTTGGAAAATTTTCCTTACAGCACATGGAGAAAAGTGATGAAAGATATTCTTTATGATGATAGAAACGATTATTTATTTGAGGCCGGACATCCTCAGGGAGATATTGAGTTCAGACAGGCCATTGCTGCCTATCTCCACCAGTCCAGAGGCGTTAATTGTGATGCCGGGCAGATTATAGTTGGTGCAGGTGTCGATTATCTTATCATTCTTTTAAGCCAGATTCTTGGAGAAGATACCCATTTTGCCATCGAGAATCCTTCATATATGCAGGCTTATCGGATATTAAGCCATTTAGGATTCCGGATAACACCAGTCAGTTTAGATAACTATGGTATGACAACGCAGATTTTAAAAGAATCAACAGCTAATGTGGCATATGTGACGCCTTCCCATCACTTTCCTTTAGGTATCGTTATGCCTATCAAACGCCGTCTTGAGCTTCTGGCATGGGCTAATGAAGGCGACGAGCGTTATGTTATTGAAGATGACTATGATAGTGAATTTAGATATAAAGGGAAACCAATTCCCAGCCTTCAGGGTATCGATAGCAACGATAAAGTTATTTATATGGGTACTTTTTCTAAGGCAATTGCGCCGTCTATGCGGATAAGCTATATTGTTTTGCCTAAACGGCTTTTAGAAAAATATAAAAAAAATTATGCTTTTTATTCAAACACAGTTCCCAGAATTGAACAGCATCAGCTGACAGAATTTATTAATCGGGGATATTTTGAGAGGCATTTGAACAGAATGCGGAATATCTATAAAAACAAACGCGATTTAATTTTGCAAAAGCTTTCTCCACACCGAAGCAAAATCAAAATTTCAGGCGAAAACAGCGGATTACATATGCTCATTGAGTTTCCCCAGGAAAGCTCGGAAGCCTTTATTCTGCAAAAAGCAGAGGCTGCCGGATTAAAGCTTATTGGTCTTTCAGAGTACTATACTAATCCATCGGAAGCTACAAATAAACCGACTATCTTGTTAGGATATGCCAATCTTAAAGAGAATTGGATTCAAAAGAATTTAGAAATATTTATAAATACCCTGTTATCATAAATCTGACAGGGTATTTATATTTAGAAATTAAATATATTAAGATAACAGCATCCTGTCATTGGCAAATTCTCCGCCGCTTGCCTGTTCAAATTTCTCCAGTAGATCGATTACCTTAAGAGTTTTCTTTTCTTCACCGGAAACATCATAAATAATACGTCCTTCATGCATCATAATCAAACGGTTCCCTAAGCGAATGGCATCTTTCATATTATGGGTAATCATGATGGCGGTCAGGTGATTTTCCGTGATAATAGATTCCGTTATTTCATTGACTTTTTTTGCTGTTTTGGGATCTAAGGCCGCAGTATGTTCATCCAACAATAACAGTTTAGGATGCTTTAATGTCGCCATCAATAACGTCAAAGCCTGTCTTTGACCACCAGAAAGCAAACCAACCTTTGATGTCATTCTAGATTCCAGTCCTAAATCCAGCATCTTAAGTCTTTCAATATATTCCTTTTTCTCATGATGCTTGATACCCCATGCCAGACTTCTCACTTTACCCCTTCTGTATGCCATGGCCAGATTTTCTTGAATCGTCATCTCTCCTGCTGTTCCAAGCATAGGATCCTGAAAAACTCTTCCCAAATATTTTGCCCGGATATGTTCCGATTTTTTAGAGATATCCACACCATCCAAAATAATTCTTCCGGAATCAATGGGATGGACGCCGGCTATCATATTTAAAATGGTGGACTTTCCGGCACCGTTACCACCGATAACAGTTACAAAATCACCTTCGTCTAAGGAAAAATCAATACCTTCAAGAGCTTTTTTTTCATTAATCGTACCACGATTAAAGGTCTTTTTCAGATTAATTATTTCAAGCATTAAATCTCCCCCTTAATTATAAGTCTTATTTGCTTTGACTTTATCAATGATAAACGGCACACATAGACATAATACAACAATAACCGCAGAGATAAGCTTCATATCATTAGGGTCCATACCTAACTGAAGTACGACAGCTCTAATCATAAAGTAGATAATTGATCCAACGACAGCTGATGCTAACTTGCTTCCAAAGGATTTAAACCTTCCCATGATGACACCTCCGATAATAATAGCTGCAAGGCCAATAACAATCGCGCCTGTTCCCATACCTATATCACCGTATTTTTGAGACTGGCAGATTAATCCTCCCGAAAAAGCAACCAGCCCATTGCTTAACATTAAGCCGAATAATTTTAGCAGTTTAGTGTTGCCGCCAAGGGCTTTAACCATAGATTCATTGTTTCCGGTAGCCCTAAGCGCAGAGCCAATCTCGGTTCCAAAAAACCAGTACAATGAAGCAATAATCAGACACACCAAAGCAAGACCTACCCCTAAAGAAGCAGCTTTTTCAGATACTCCGAAAATATTCGAAGTGCCGGTAAATATAGTATCGGTTTTCAACAGTGGAATATTTGAACGCCCCATTATTTTTAAGTTAATGGACCACAAAGAAATCTGGGTCAGAATACCCGCCAAAATAGCGGGAATCTCAAATACCGTATGTAAAAATCCGGTGACAAAACCGGCACCCATCCCTGCCAATGCAGCTATACATAAGGCAAGAACCGGATTCCAGTTATTGGTTATCAGTATTGCACATACAGAACCGCCTAATGCGAAACTTCCATCAACTGTTAAATCGGCTATATCTAAAATCTTATATGTGATATAGATGCCAATAACCATGATTCCCCACAGTATTCCCTGTATCAACGCACCCTGCGCTGCAACTAAAATGCTTTGCATCTTTATCTTTCCCTTCCAAGTCATTAAAGGAAAGCCAAGATCGCTACCAATCTTGGCTACCCTAAATTTAATGATATCTTATTGTAATTTTTCTTGTAATTCCTCAGGAATTTCAATACCTAATTGTTCTGCTACCTCTGCATTAATCATCAGCTCACATTCATCTGCTGATAAATACTCAACAGGCATTGTTGCCGGCTCGGCTTCTCCTCTTAGAATCTTTGCTGCCTGGTATCCTGCCAGTTTTCCTAAATTATAGTAATCAATACTATATGTTGCTAAACCTCCGGCTTCCATCATACCGGATTCGCCAACGATAACAGGCAGATTATTCTCATTGGCAACCATGGCAACTGTTGTCATTCCTGCTGCGATTGTATTATCCGTTGGTGCATAAGCACAATCAACCTTTCCAATCATGGATTCTACGACTGACTGAATCTCATTAGAACTGGAAACGGTAAATTCCTGCCATTCAAGACCGGCAGCTTCAATCTCAGCTTTGGCCAAATCAACCTGAACAGCTGAATTAACTTCTGCGGAACAATATAAGATGCCTACTGTTTTAGCTTCAGGTAAAAGTTGTGTCAATAATTCGATTTGTTCCTTAACCGGGGTCAAGTCTGAGGTTCCTGTGACATTACCGCCCGGAGTTTCATTCGACTCTACCAAATCTGCAGACTTAGCATCCGTAACTGCCGAAAAAACAATAGGGATATCTGTTGTCTTGCCTGCCACTGCCTGCGCCGCCGGTGTTGCAATGGCGAAAATCAAATCCTTGTCATCAGCCACAAATTTTGTAGCAATTGTATCGCAGGTTGACTGTTCATTCTGTGCATTCTGTTGGTCAATATTAACCAGAATCCCTTCTTCTTCAAGCCCGGCAACAAAACCCTTGTTTGTTGCATCTAATGCTGTATGTTCAACTAGCTGAATAATACCAACTTCAAAAACTTGTCCGTCAGTGCTTGTTGTCTCTTCATCAGTTCCTGCTGTTGTTTCGCTATTGCCTGAACCGCAAGCAGCCAAAGAAGCCATAAGTAACAGACATGCACTTAATAATGCCAATCTTTTCTTCATACTATAATCTCTCCTTAATCTTTCTAATCTTATGAGTGAAATCATATAATATTTCAGAAAAAATGTCAATAGAAAACTCTTCCCTGTCTATACCGGATAAGCTCCATTCTCTGTATCTCCTGAGTTTGGAACCTAAAGAGCCCATTTATATCCGGTATCCCTTTTGGATACTGGTTTTTTTATGTCAATACTTCATTTTATTTACATGTAGTATATTGCAGTATTGCACAAGTTGTG
>Ga0153994_1000328_pt1 | contig 13827 bp, 10 predicted proteins | sample TSNC078MetaG_FD_104735 | JGI IMG/M metagenome (GOLD analysis project Ga0153994, IMG submission 104735) | Attine ant fungus gardens microbial communities from North Carolina, USA - TSNC078 MetaG | ecosystem: Host-associated > Fungi > Mycelium > Unclassified | place: USA: North Carolina, Lumber...
GGATAATATTTTGCCCAAAAAGAGTTGGTATGATGCGGTGAATGAAGCTGCTGATTTGATTAGAAATGATGCTGATATGGATATTCAGGGTTATGATATTGATGATGAAGCGGTTAAATCTGCCAGAGAGAATTCAAAAAGTGCCGGCGTAGATCATTTGATTCACTTTCAGCGCAGGGCAGTTCAGGATTTACACCATCCCAAAAAGTATGGGTTTGTTATTACGAACCCGCCATATGGTGAACGGTTAGAAGACAAGGAAGCATTGCCGAAGCTCTACCAAGAGATGGGTATAGCGTTTGGGGCTTTAAATTCATGGTCATATTATGTATTGACGTCTTATGAAGATGCAGAGAAATATATTGGAAGGAAGGCAGACAAAAACCGTAAAATTTATAATGGTATGATAAAAACATATTTTTATCAATTTATGGGTCCAAAACCTCCAAAACCTAGAAAATAGGAGGAAGAAGTTGAAATATTTTAGACGGCTTATCACTTTATTTATACTAATAATCGTCGGAATCGTTATTATTTCACGAGATATTCCAAGCCGACTGATGGGTGAAGCATCAGATTCCCTAGAAGTTTATTACAATGTCAAAAAGGCTGATGAAATCAACAGCAAGGCGATATTGATTTACATAGATGATAATCAATTGAATATACAAAATCCGGCACCCTATATGGAAGAAACAATGGAACTTATGCTGCCGGTACAAAATGTATCACAGATTTTCCAGTGCGATGTTTGGATAGATGAGGATGATAATGTATCCTTTACAAAAAATGATACCGTCATACGTTTATCTGCAGATGCTGATTTTTATTCTCTGGCGGAAAGTGATATTGACGGAAGCCATGTCGACTTTGTCAAAGGTCTGACGTTGCAAGAAGGTCAGTTTTTCGTTGCTGCAAGTATATTATATTCGACCTTTGAGTATGAATATACCTGGAGTGATGATACGAATTCGGCATTATTTACAACACCGGAAACAGAGAGCTTGCCGGAGCTGCCAAGTGCTTATGACATGCGTGATGATAATCGGGTCACACCCATCAGAAATCAGGGTACATTAGGCACGTGTTGGGCCTTCGCTTCACTTTCTGCTTTGGAAAGTACATTGATGCCCGAGGAAGAATTAATATTTGCCGCCGACCACTTAAGCTTGTCTAATGGTTTTGGAATCAGCCAGAATGACGGCGGAGATTACAATATGGCATTGGCCTACCTGACTAGCTGGAAAGGACCTGTCCTGGAAGCAGATGATCCTTATGGCGATAATAAAACGGATGATAGCCTGACTGCAGTCAAGCATCTGCAGGAAGCTATTAATATAGAAGAGAAAGATTATGAAAAAATTAAAGAGATGATATATACTTATGGAGGTGTACAAAGCTCCTTCTATTCGGATATGGAATTTGCAGACAGCAGTTCCGAGTATTATAACATGGCGACCCAAAGTTATTATTATGCCGGCGATCAAACGGCGAATCATGATATTGTTATTATCGGCTGGGATGATAATTATTCAAAAGAGAACTTCAATAACGTGCCGGAAAGCGATGGCGCATTCTTATGTAGGAATAGTTGGGGTGATAACTTTGGCGATGCGGGTTATTTTTATATTTCATATGAAGATACAAATATTGGGGTCCATAATATTGTATATACTGTGATTGAAGATATTGATAATTATGACACGATTTATCAATCTGATTTATTAGGCTGGATAGGATCAATCGGATATCAGGAAGAATCTGCTTATTTTTCGAGTATCTATCAGACTTCAGATAATGAGTATTTGAAATCGGCAGCATTTTATGCCACAGGAAGAGATACGTACTATGATGTTTACGTGGTTCGGGAGTTTACGGACACATCCTCTTTTGCAAAGATGGAATATGTGATGAGTGGTTATCTTGAGGATGCCGGTTATTATACCGTTGATTTTGGGAAGGATATTGAGCTTGATAAAGGGAGTCAGTTTGCGGTGATCGTTCGGATAAAGACTGCAGATGCCATCCATCCCATTGCTATTGAATTTAACGAAGGTGATTTGATTACTCAGGCTGATATCAGTGACGGTCAGGGATATATTAGTTATGATGGCATTAACTGGGAGCATGTTGAAAGTACGTACAACTGTAATGTATGCCTAAAGGCCTTTACCGATGTCGTAGATTAATAAATTGGAAGCAGGTGTAAAAGTGAAAAAGCAAGTGATATTTGCGACAACCAATCAAGGAAAAATGGAAGAGATAAGAATGATTTTAGCAGACTTGCCGATAGAAGTTTTGTCATTAAAAGAAGCGGGAATAGAAGTGGATATCGTCGAAGATGGACAAACATTTGAAGAAAATGCTATCATAAAGGCAAAGAAAATCATGGAGCTTACCGGAAATCTCACATTAGCTGATGATTCTGGTTTAGAAGTAGATTATTTAGATAAAGCACCGGGCATATATTCGGCTAGATTTCTTGGCGAAGATACACCCTATGCCGTAAAGAATCAATATATTCTGGAGCAGCTTGAGGGCATCAAAAAAGAACAGAGAACTACCCGGTTTGTGTGTGCTATTGCTGCGGCATTTCCTGATGGAGAGGTCTTAACCAGAAGAGGAACCATAGAAGGCATTATTGGCTATGAAGAAGCGGGGGAGAATGGATTTGGCTATGATCCGATATTTTATCTTCCGGAATATGCTTGTACAATGGCTCAGATAAGCCCGGAAAGAAAGAATAGAATAAGTCATAGAGGTAAAGCATTAAAAGCAATGAAAGAGGTATTAGTGGGGTTCCTATGAGAATATTAATTGTAAGTGATACACATGGCAGAAATACTAATCTGGAAAAAGTAATCCGCAAAGTCGCGCCGATAGATTTACTCATCCATTTAGGTGACCTGGAAGGCAGTGAGGGTGATATTGAGAATACAGCGCCCTGTCCGGTAGAAATGGTCAGTGGCAATAATGACTTTTATTCCATGTTGGATAAAGAGAGGTATATTAGGCTGGGCAAGTACAAGGTGATGCTGACCCACGGACACTATTTTTCTGTGGGTTATGATACAACAAGAATTAAGCAGGCAGCCCTTGCAAGAGCCTGTGATATCGTCATGTTTGGTCATACCCACCGTCCGTTAATTGAAACCAATGATGATGTTATCGCTATAAATCCGGGAAGTATCTCTTATCCAAGGCAGGAAAACCACAAACCCTCCTACATTATAATGGATATTGACAGATTTGGGGAAGCTCATTTTACGATTAATTATTTATAGGAGAATAATGTGTTCCGGTTAAAATCTCGATTTATCAATCCGTGAATGACCTCAGCGCATATTCTTTAGGAGAATATCCAAAAAATTTTTTGAATCGCTTACTATAATAAAAAGCATCCGTATAGCCGACCATCTCCGCAATTTCGCATATTTTATACTGATTTGTTTCCAAAAGTCTTTGGGAAGTTTCCATCCGCAGAGTCATTATATATTGCGAGATAGATTGATTGTTTACTTTTTTAAATAAGCTTCCCATATAAGAAATATTCATTGAGAAGATATCAGCCAGCCTGGCAACAGACATATCAGCTTCTTTATAATGTTCAGCTATGTAGGCTATGATTTTCTTACTGATTGCGAGATCGGAAGGGGCGGCTTTTGTTAAGTCTACGCAATTCAATCCATAAGAAATGACGGTATCCTTCAAGTTTTCAAGCATATATTCTTCATCAATAACCATATATACAAATTGCCTAATCCCATGGGTGGAGACTGTTTGTATTTTAAAATGAATGGTACACGTCAGCAGAATCTCAGTTACCACCAGATACATAAAGTCGACATTCTTTTTACGCTTGATTTGTTCAAATAGAGCTTCCACATAGTCCTGGAATCCTCTGGTGTCTTGTCCGTTTAAATAAAAAAGAATATTGCGGCGGATCTTCGAAAGCGCTGACTGTGCATTTTCAAAAGGCGCTTCTTTATATTCAGTCAAGATACATGATTCCGGATGAAAAAACCTTTGGTTTAGCAAGTGCAAGGCAAGCGTATAGTATTCGATCCAGCTGTCGTGAAGCCTGAAGACCTCGCTAATGGTAAGTAAACAATAATATTGGCTGTCATTCAGAAAATGCCCGAGCAATACTTTTATCTGGGGAATGGTTTCTTTATTTTCAATAAATACCTGAATCATATAACAATAATCCAGCTCTTTAAAATATTCACATTCTATCTGAGCCTGATGAAGTACCGCCATCAGTTTGTTGATAGAAATAAGGCTTTCATTATTGATAAAAACACCTATATATAGGGAATATTTCTTTTCGCACATATTAGGATATTGGCTCAATAATTGTTTAATGTCCATATGACCATTTAGTACGCCGGATATATTTGAACATTTTTCAGAATGGTGATATTTTTGAAGCTGCCGATACTGTTCCTTGGCGTTCAGGATTCTCTGAGTACATTCCGAAAGAGTGGATGTTAAAGATTCCGGATCGATGGGCTTAAGAAGATAATCCATTGCGCCATATCTCATCAGGGATTTGGCATAACTAAAATCACTGTATCCGGAGAGTATAATCACCTTGGTCATCGGACAGTTTTCATAGATATGCTTTGCGACATCAATCCCATCTATTTTGGGCATCTTTATGTCTAAAAGAAGAATATCAACAGGTGTGGCGGCGATACGGTCTAATACTTCTTTTCCATTTTCGGCTTCTCCTGCAAAAACAAGATCTAATTCTTCCCAGGGAATCACTTTTTTTAAGCGTTGACGTATAAAATATTCATCATCGGCAATCATGAGACTAAGCTTCATCGTTTATCTCCTTTGGTATTTTAAGGGCAGTTGTAATAGTTGTAATGCAGCCTGCATTTGGACAATTGGAAATAGAAAGACCATAATTTGAACCATAATATAATTGGACTCGCTGGTGTATATTTTTAATTCCAAAGTGGTCACTTTCTGTTTTCCATAGTGTCTTAAGGGTTTCCGGACGAATACCGACACCGTTATCCCTAACGGTGAATAGGATCTGTTCTTCTTTCTTCCGGACCAATATTTCCAGGATACCATGATTGGGAATTTCTTTAATTCCATGATAAATGCTGTTTTCAACAATAGGCTGAAGCAGAAACTTTAGGCACCTATAGTGTAATAGGTCATCAGGACAATCGATTACGAAGTCAAATTTATTGAAATAACGAATCTGCATAATGAGCAGGTAGGCCCGTATAATCTTCAATTCTTCCTTGATGGTAATATAGAACTGCCCATTACTTAAACTTTTCCGATAAAAGGCAGAGAGGTTGATCACAATATCTTTTAGAAGCTCGTTTTCCTCCAATTCAGCCAGAGAATAGATATTATCAAGTGTATTATAGAGAAAATGTGGATTAACCTGCTGCTGTAATAGATCAAGAGAGAGCTTATTTTTAAGTTTCTGAGATTTTAGTAAGTCATCCTTCATCCTTTTCTGAGCGTTAATCATACTGTTAAATTCTATGTATAATGCTCCGATATCACCGTCATGAAGTTTTCTGTCAAGCGGTGCCCAGTCTCCTGATTTTACCTTCTGAATATGTGAAATCAAATGGTAAATGGGTAAGGTAATCGTTTTAGACAGCGTGCGTGATATTCCAAATGACAGCAATATGCATAGAAACGCGATACCAAGTGATAGCGCAAATATCTTATGTATAGGCTGTAAAAATGTATTCAGGTCCACCACATTCATAATATACCAGTCCAGTCTTGAAAAATAGCTGGAGAATAAGATAGAACTGTTAAGTATTTTATGGTGATCTTTCCCAGAGATGATTGCCCGGTCAAAATCCTCGTAAGAGCTCATTAAGGCAACGAAGCCATCGCTGCTTTGAACAATTCCTTCATGGTTGATAATAAATATGTTTCTGAAGTCAGCAGCATGGTCTCTATATATCCCGGCGATATTATCTTCCGGCATAGAGATATCAATATAGCCAATTAAGGAACCGGTTGCAATATTGTAAAATGGCCGTATATATGATAAAACCATGATTTCCTTAGAACGATTTTGGTTAGAATACTGATAATTAGTAATCCAGAGAGAATCGTTTTCGATGGTGATATCGGCAATGCTGTTGCTATGGTAATATATTGCAGTAGAGGCGATGAGCGTTTTGTCAGGTGCATATAGCGCAACAGAATGAATATAAGGGACAGATGGTATAATTTGGTTGATTCGCTGTTTGATATTCATTTGGTCTATGCCGGTAAAGCGTTCTAAAGCATCATTATATTTAATAACCTTTTTTTGTATTTCGGCATCAACAATAATGGACTTTGAATAATTATCAATAGATGTCAGGTAAGCTTCTAATTGTTTAGAGATATAATTCAACTGCTGAATGGTGGAAGATGTTTCCAATGAAACAAACCAGCTGTAAAAAATTGCGGATGTGCTTATTAGCAGAACCAAAATTATGGCGCTGGACATTGTTGATATGCTGAAAAACATCTTCGATTTTATAGTGGAAGATTTACTTCTTGTCATAGGAACCTCGTTGGCTTGGGATGATGAAACATAATTCGGGAAAGCTAAATTTCTTATCTATATTTTAATCTATTTTTTCATATTTGTCTATTGTACCCTCCATTGACAATAACCAATTATCCATAACTTGTCTATAAAAAGTACAAAGAATCTATAAATTGTCCATTCTTGTTTTGAAGAAAATTGATTAAGATGTACTTGCAAGCAGGTAAAACGAACTATATTATACAAAGGGAGGAATAATGATTATGAAATTTAAAAAGTTAATGGCTGGTATGCTTACGGCAGCTATGTGTTTGACATTGTTAGCAGGATGTGGGCAAAAAAAGGCGGATAACAGCGGCGATACGAAAGCGGCAAATGGGAGTCAGGCAGAAACTGGAGCCGGGGAGGCAGACAAACAGACGGATACCGGCGGGTCAAATGGCGAGACAATTACAATTCGGTTATTGACCAGAATGGCTGGTACGGCTGTACAGGTTGACATCTATAATGAAATTCTTGAACAGTTTAAAGCAGATTATCCGAATGTTGTAATTGTAGATGATTCTCAAAGTGATGAAGGTGCTTTTAATAATATTCTTTCTACGAATATTGCTTCAGGTGATATAGCTAATATATTTAGAATTCAAGGAGTTGCCAATCTTTCGGATTATATTGATAATGGCTTGCTGCTAGATGTATCTCCATATCTGGAAGAGGATAGTGAATGGGGGGCTGGATTCACAGAAGGCTCTTTGGCATATTATCAGGTACCGGGATATGAAGGTACTTATGCCGTTCCGATGGAATCAGGATTGATAGGTGTATACTATAATACGGAGATATTTGAACAAGCTGGTATTGAAACCTTTCCGGAGACTTGGAGCGAATTGTTAGCGGCCATTGATAAACTAAAAGAAATAAATGTGATTCCAATTGCTATGGGGGCACAGACCACTTATATGGCAGGCCATCTTCATGACCAGATATTCTATAAATGGGCAGGAACCGAGGCAGCGAAGAGCCTGGGTTCCAGAGATATGAAATGGACTGATGATGTGGTCGTGCAAAGCCTGCAATATGTGAAAGACTTAGTTGATGCGGGGGCATTTGATGTGAGTGCGGCAGGGATTACTGATGATGTTGCAAGGGCTCAATTTCAACAGGGACAGGCAGCTATGATGATAACCGGACCATGGAATATTAGTGTATTTACCAATGAGGAAGAGACCCCGGTTGCAGCCAATATTGAGGTGGCAAAATTCCCATATTTTGAAGAGAAGCCGGAATATCAAAATGAGGATATGCAGACGTTAAGTCCTTATATGATAAGTGGTAAATTAGAAGGAGAGGAACTTGAGCTTACAATTGAATTAGTGAAGCGGCTGACGGATAAAGAGGCAGCAAAGCGATATGCGGAAGAAGCGGCGTTCTTAATTCCCAGAAAGGATATTGATCTGGATGAGTCTAAATGTACTTCACTATTTACCCAGAACGTAGAGCTCGGTTCCACTTCAACCGGTATTGGGGTAGATGTGTTTGACTTTGATCCGTTAGCGTCGATGCAGGATAGAACAAGAAACTCCATCGTTAGTTTGTTCATTAATGCCACTGCCCAAGAAGCGGCAGAACAGATTCAGGCAGAGATTGATAATGCAAATTAATTGATATTTGTTATGTGTGAGCAGGCGTGTTTCAAAGTATTTATCATTTGAGAAACACGCTGCTCGCCGTATTGGGAGGGAAATGCTATGATTAAGTTGAAAAGTAAAAAGGCAAAATTCTATGTTTCTTTGTTCTTGGTACCGGCGCTTATAGTATATATTGTATTTCAGATTATTCCATTAATAGGGGCAGTCTATTTTTCTGTAATGGAGTGGAACGGAATTGCCGGATCGTCACTTGAATTTGTAGGATTTAAGAATTTTATTGAGGTATTTAAGAGCAAAGACTTTTTGTTATCACTTCAGAATATGGGGAAAATGGTGTTTTTTAGTGTGTTATTTCACACCCCGATAGCGCTTTTACTTGCCGTGGCAATTAATACGCGATGCCGGGGTTTTAGAATCTTTAAGGCGTTGTTTTTTGTACCAACGGTATTCCCGCTTACTGCTGTAGGTCTTATGTGGTACTTTATATTTATGCCGACAGGATCTCTTAATGCACTGTTAGAGGCAGTGGGATTATCCGGCATGGCAGCACCCTGGTTAGTAAACCAGTCTACGGCTATGAATACAATTGTATTTGTTAACATATGGGCAGGTATTGGATATTATATGGTGATCCTGCTTGCCGGGCTTACAACTATTTCGGATGATCTTTACGAGGCAGCAGCTATAGATGGAGCAAACGGTGTGCACAAGTTCTTTTGTATTACAGTTCCAATGTTAAAATCGACGATTGGTATGTGTATCATAATGGATATTATCGGTTCCGTAAAAGTATTTGATTTGGTATTTGCGATGACGGGAGGGGGTCCTAACGGGCTTACGAATCTTCCCACTACCTTGCTGTATAATGAAGCATTTAAATACAAGCATAATGGGCTTGGAAGTGCAATCGGTGTGATTATATTGGTTATTTGCCTTACCGGAACATTGCTGAGCAATCTGATGATGAGTCGTAAAGAAAGATAGGGAGGAGAATCATGCGTAAAATTGGAAAGAATAGATCAAAAGTGAAGTCTGGATATGTAGTCATGTATCTTTTCCTTATAATGATGGTACTAATGTTCGCAATGCCCATGTTATTCACATTAATATCTTCGGTAAAGACAAAGGTAGAAATATTTTCCAGACCATTTGCGCTGCCGGCAGTGGTAAAATGGTCTAATTATGCAGCAGCCTGGAAAGGCGCTAATATGAGCCGTTATTTTATAAATAGCATGATTCAGTCGGGAGCTACTGTCATTATCCTCGCAGTTGTCTCGTCGATGGCATCTTATGTATTATCGCGGTTTGATTTTAAGGTCAATAAGTTTTTAACGGTATTTTTTATGCTTGGAATGATGATTCCGATGCATACGGTTCTGGTACCGATATCCTATGTAATTGGTATGTTAAACCTAACGGACAATATCCCGGCATTGATTCTTGTGTATGTGGCATTTAACCTGCCTTTTAGTATTATGGTAGTATCAAATTTTATGAAGGGGATTAATCAGTCATTGGGGGAGGCGGCTTTAATCGATGGTGCTTCTTACTTTCAGATCTATTATAAAGTAATGCTTCCCTTAACCGTACCGGCACTATCAACCATCTCCATATTCAATTTTTTAGCGGCATGGAATAATATCCTATTCCCGTTGCTATTTATCAGTGATAAGAGCTTGAAACCGATTGCTCTTGGTCTTCTTAATTTCAATGGAGAACGGGGAAGTGATTATGGTCCTCTTATGGCGGCAATTATAATTACAGTTGCGGTGCCAATGGTACTTTATCTGCTGTTTCAGGAGAAGGTAGAGGGTGGTCTTGCGGCAGGAGCCGTCAAAGAGTAAGGAGAATTATAAAATGAGTAATATAAGATATAGGCAGGTACATTTGGATTTTCATACGAGTGAATATATTCCGAAAATTGCAGCGGATTTTAACAAGGAAGAATTTGCAGAAACGCTTTCAAATGCCAATGTGAATTCCATTACCTGCTTTGCAAGATGTCATCATGGTTGGCTCTATTATCCATCTAAGAGATTCCCGGAACTTACGCATCCTGAACTGGAATGTAAGGATCTGTTGTTGGAACAGATTCAAGCCTGTCATGAAAAAGGGATAAAGGTTCCGGTCTACACAACGGTACAATGGGATGGACGTATTATGAGGGAGCATCCGGAGTGGCTGTCAGTTGGCGCAGATGGAAAATTTATTAATACACAAGAGGTTCCGGCACCTCATTTCTATCATACAATTTGTCTGAATAGTGATTATCGGCAATTTTTTATAGAGCATATAATGGATATTATAGACGTGGTAGGAATTGGTAATTTGGATGGCATTTTTATGGATATTTTGTTCCAGGTAGATTGTAATTGTGATAAATGTAAAGAAAAAATGCAAGAGCTGCATATGGATGCTGCAAATAAAAAGGAAAGATTAAAGTATTCACAACATATGCTAGAAGAGTTTAAATCCGAGATTACTGCGCTTATAAGGAGATGTGCGCCCGGAGCCGGTATCTTCTATAACAGTTCTCACGTAGGTCCGGCATCTAAAGCCAGCTATAAAGACTATAGTCATTTGGAATTGGAATCCTTGCCAAGCGGCGGCTGGGGATATGATCATTTTCCGACAACCGGCAGATATGCAAGAACACTTGGTAAAGACATGATTGGTATGACCGGGAAATTTCACACCTATTGGGGTGATTTTCATTCCCTGAAGAATCGCGCGGCACTGGAGCTTGAATGTTTCAATATGCTGGCAATGGGAGCGGGATGTTCTATCGGGGATCAGCTTCATCCAAGGGGAACACTCTCTAAGGCAACTTATGAGTTGATTGGACAGGTTTATGAAAGTGTTAAGCAGAAGGAACCGTTCTGTTTTCAGGCGAAGTCTAAAAAAGAAATTGCGGTTCTTACGCCGGAAGAATTCGATACCGAAGGGGAACATAATCTGGGAATATCGCCATCATTAATTGGTGCCGTGCGTATGCTTTCGGAACTGTCTTATCAATTCGACATCATAGACAGTCAGGCAGTACTAGGAGATTATAAGCTGGTGATTCTGCCTGATTGTATCGGCTATAATGAACGGCTGGAAACGGTATTGAAAGAATATATTCAAAATGGCGGCAAAGTTCTCGGCAGTTATGATTCCTGTATTCAGAAGGACGGACAGGAAAGTATCTATGGAGTCCGATATGTGGGAGAATCTCCTTATTATCGAGAATTTATGATGCCAAACGAGGTAATCGGGAAATTACTTCCGAAAGAAGAATTTGTTATGTATCTGCGAGGGTATGATGTGGAAGCAGATAGTGCCCAGATACTTATGAATAAGATAGAACCTTATTTTGAACGTGCCGGAGTTAAATTCTGTTCTCATCAGCATGCACCGTCGTCATGGCTGGCGGGAGCAGCAGAAGTAACCAAAAAGGATGGGATTATTTACTTTGCGCACCCGATATTCCATTTGTATCGGAAGAATGCAGCAAGGTGGTGTAAACTTATGGTTCAGGATGCGATAGAAATACTATTGGATCAGAAATATGTTAGTCATAATGGACCTTCTACATTAACCGCTTTATTGAATGTACAAGAAAAAGAAAATAGGGAGATTTTGCATCTCCTCCATTATATTACAGAGAAACGCTCGGAGGATATTTATACCATTGAAGATGTTATTCCCCTTTTCAATATACAGTTTAAGCTTCATACAGGCAGAAGGAAGGTGAAAGCGGTATTGCAGGTCCCGGAGAATATATCTGTTTCCTTTGAATGTGCAGAAGATTCAATATATTTTGATATAGATAAGATAGAGGGGCATAAGATGGTGAGTATCCAATACTAACCGGTGTGGACTGCAGCCAATCAAGCCGCAGAATTGCGCAGTAATTGCGCAAAAGCATAAAAAAGTATTGACATTGAATGATGCCTATAATATAATATATTTTGCGTCATGAAAAGAAGCGCAAGATAGACCTTTCGGGGTGTGGCTCAGCTTGGCTAGAGCGCTTGATTTGGGTTCAAGAGGTCGCAGGTTCAAATCCTGTCACCCCGATATTGAAGATAAAATATTATTTTGTAATATATTTAATTATGCGGGTGTAGTTCAATGGTAGAACACTAGCCTTCCAAGCTAGATACGTGGGTTCGATTCCCATCACCCGCTTTGGTACGCTAAACATTTTAACTGTTTATAGTCCAAGTGATGAGTCTGTAGCTCAGTTGGATAGAGCAACGGCCTTCTAAGCCGTGGGTCGGGGGTTCGAATCCCTTCAGGCTCGTTTGTCATTCATAGACAGATATAATTTAATATGGTGGGTATAGCGCAGTTGGTTAGCGCGCCAGATTGTGGCTCTGGAGGCCGAGGGTTCGAATCCCTCTATTCACCTTTGATTTGTTATCGGAAGATAGCTAATGTCAATGATGGGCTATCGCCAAGCGGTAAGGCACAGGACTTTGACTCCTGCATTCGCTGGTTCGAATCCAGCTAGCCCAGTTTGAAATTCTTTGCTTACAAAGCAGACAATGAACAATGGGATATTAGCTCAGTTGGTAGAGCACTTGACTTTTAATCAAGTTGTCCGGGGTTCGAATCCCCGATGTCTCACTATGCGGATATGGCGGAACTGGCAGACGCGCCAGACTTAGGATCTGGTGGGAGACCGTGCAGGTTCGATTCCTGTTATCCGCACGCTAAGACTCTTGTATATTTACGGGGTCTTATTTTTTTGTAGCTTTTCGATTCCATTGGCGAGCAGCCATCATAAAATATTTGATAGAGGTTATAAGTGTAAAAGCCGATAAGGCAGGAATAAATTACTCTAAGGAATTGTAATTAAATAAATTAAGTTTCTAGCGAACGGAAATTGAATAATTCCACTCGCCGTGAAAAGCAGCCCTTGTGAGATTGATTGCTTCAAATTCCTTATCGGTTACGGTTTTTCCTAATTCATAGTTGGTGTCGTCTCTGATATTAAAGTAAGGTAATAGTCAGTTAAACAATATAATGTTTCAAATTGAATAGGATTGATAAATATGGTAAAATCAACTGATTATTAAAGATTCGAGGTGACAGGTATGTCTCTTTCAAGTCATATAAATCTATACAATACCTACATAAACGAGTTAAGGCATGCGTATAATATCAGCAATATCCAAAGGAGAATAAGGTATTTAGAGGGAAGATCACGGACATGGATGATGAATTGAGGAGACAAAAGGAGTAAAGAGGAGGCGATTTATAGATGGACAAGCTACAGGCAGATTATCAGAAGATTGATATCAGCATTGGGAAGCTGAAAAATGCAGCAAAAACACAGTCAGAAAAATCTTCCAATCAACAATCATTTCGGGGAGACTTTGCATTTACAAAGGTTTTTGGAGAGTTGGATACATTAGCGAATCAGTGCCATATGCTATGGTACAATGCGGCAGGATATGAGGCCGCCCTCCTTGATAAAATCAGAAAAGGTATGGAAACCACGGATAAGATACTATCCGGTTTAATTGGTAAAGGACATGAATGAACGTTATTATTACAGTGATATTGCCGAAATGGAAGAACGATTCGAAGCATTCAGCAGACAGATGGAAGCCTTTATTGATGATTTCATCAGCATAGGCTTAAACATTTCAGGAC
>Ga0153994_1000330_pt1 | contig 13740 bp, 10 predicted proteins | sample TSNC078MetaG_FD_104735 | JGI IMG/M metagenome (GOLD analysis project Ga0153994, IMG submission 104735) | Attine ant fungus gardens microbial communities from North Carolina, USA - TSNC078 MetaG | ecosystem: Host-associated > Fungi > Mycelium > Unclassified | place: USA: North Carolina, Lumber...
ACTGATGATCGACTTCTAGATGGTCGGATAACCTTCACCCTGTCTGGCCCTCGGGGTCAAGAAGAAGTGGATATAAAGTACCAGTTACTCAACCCTGCGCCCAATTTTGCTGAGATTGTAGATGAAGCCAGATCTGTCGTCCTTGCGGGAGGAACTATGTCTCCAGTGCGTAGATTATTCCAGGAGAAAGGGTTCTAATCTGGGTCTCACCCATGCAAACATTGAGGCCTTCATATCTCCACGGATACTGATCGCCTTGAGGTCGTTCTAGGCTCATTCTGAGCAGTATGAAGAGGGCTTCTGATGAGCCTAGAACTGAAGCTTAGATTGTGGCGGTTTCCAAGATATTGGCAATTTAATAAATAGTACCATAGTGGTTACCAGTTGATCTACCTGATATCTCGGCCAATACTGATCGCTTTGAGGTGTGACTGGTATCGATCAAAAGGTCTTTTCAAGGGCTTTCCGCAGCCATTGAGACTGTGAGAATTGTCAAAGAAATGGTGGAGATATGGCCGAATGAAGTTTGTGACAAGAATAGTCTAAGGGAAAAAATCAAAAGAGCACAAAGAGAAGACAAAAAAGTAATAAAAGTAGTAGAAGAGCTAAAAAGGACAGAGATGAAATTGCTAAAGAATAAGGAATAGACGATAGAGGAAGAAATAGTAATAAAGAAGAGATATTCATATGTATTCAAAGAAAAACTAAAAGGAGAGATGATCCAACTACATCACAATATCCTAGTAAGCAGACACAGAAAAAGATAGAAGACTATGGAACTGGTCACAAGAAACTATTGGTGGCCCAGAGTTATAAAAAAAGTAAAAAGATATGATATATGCCAATGGTACAAGAACAGGAGTGAAGTCCTGGCAGAAAAACTTATGCCAAACACAATCTCAGAAAAACCATGAAGTTATATTGCAGCATGAAAAGTAACCAGACCAGGACTCGAACCCAGACCCTTCTGGAACTGTACCAAATGCTCTACCATTGAGCTATCAGGTCCTTTAGGGTATCGTAATGTGACCAGATTCCCTATTCCGTCAAATTACTGCTTATCCAGGAATACAATGCAATACTAGTAGTGTGCAACCAATTCAGCAAAATGGTTCATTTCATAGCAACTATGAAGAAAATGTCAGTAGAGGGACTCACAAAGTTGTTTAGGGACCACATTTGAAAATTACACAAATTACCAGAAAGTATCATATCAGATAAAGGAATACAATTCACTACTAGACTAATAAAGAAGCTAAATAGTCTACTGGGGATCCAAACAAAGCTCTCAATAGTCTATCACTCCCAAACAGATAAACAGATGGAAAGGGCGAACCAGGAGTTGGAGCAGTATTTAAGGGTCTTTATTAACCACAGGCAGGAACAATGGTCAAAGAACTAAGGTGACAGGAGCTAGAAGAAAAAGAAAGAGAGTTTAGCCAGAAACTACCTAGGGAGTTTACAACAAAACTATTATATGAATAGGGACAAAAAAAATATGAAAAGAAAAGAGAAAGAAGATAGGACAAAATTTGAGGTTGATGGAAAAATTCCTTGGGACAAGGAAACTTGAAAGGGAGGCTATTGTAAGGGGGCACTCGAAGGCGTCCCAGAACATACTCGTTGTTAGTGGAGGAGGAGTCTTAAGTTAGATCAATGAATAGCCCAGGAGATCAAACTAATGTTGAGGTAAGGTATTCTATCGTACATCACTAGCTACTTATACTAGACTAGCTTGGTCTGTGTGCTGGTCACTACGGGAACACAGATTAAGACACTAATAACTATACTACCTAATAAGGCTATGTAGTACGTACTATAGCAATGGGAACAAAAGGGAAGGGAACTATTAATAGTGGACTCTGAGGATCCGAGGGCGAGCTAGATGATGCTTACCCATACCAGGTTATCTAAGCTACTATAGACTGTCCCCTTACAGCTGTGTTATGAGATAGCTCCAAAGAAGAAAACTCTATTCTATGTATTTATTAATCTAATATCATGTAGAATCCTCTAGAAGGGTATCTTGATGTATCTGACTATCACAAAAGGTATTGGTTACCCTTGGACTGGCCTTCTCCTAGGGATTCTGGAGATTTAGTGGCTCTGAGATATGTTTTCTAGATTGGAAGTAATTCTACTTGGTGAATGAATAAAACTAAGGTGTAAATACAAGGATTTTCCTTAAGTGTGAAGGTCTCAGTAAATAAGTATAAAGTTAGGCACATAATTGTCAATAGATTGTGACTTGGTGTCACAGAGGTCTGTGACAGTACCCCCCTCAAAGGCCATACCCTTGTAGTCATAATGTTTGGAAATCATAATTCATCACTAGGGAAGTTCAGCAGTTTACCTAATGTTCTAGGAGAGTTCGGCAGTTAGTTTGGGGCTCTGGGGTTCTTGAAGTGATGTTGGTGAGTCGCGTGGTCCAGGTTTAATCAGGTTTTGGGAGTGGTAGTCAAATAGTAATTTAGTGGTATTTTTTAGATTGAGCGTGCTGAGCCAGGGGTACTCCTCTGGCATACTCTTGTAACCCACCCATCTCACATAATACTATAGTAGGTCCTTCTGTTGGTGATCCCACTTGGAGTCTAAGATTTCTGCTACTTTGAATTCCAATTTGCTATTGATTTCAATAGAGGGAAAGGATAGGTTTGTGTGGTTGGGGATGATACAATAGTCTGATAGTTCAAGTTGGGAGATGTGGAACACTGGGTGGATTGTCTGCAGATGTTCTAGGAGTCTGACAAAGTACAAGTACATACCTACTCTCTCTACTACTTCAAACGGCCCAAGGTAGTGTTCAGATAGCTTCCTTGAAGGTTAAGTAGTTCTAACAAATTTTACTAGAATGAAGACAGCATTCCTAGGCTAGAAGGTAAAGTGTCTTTGAACACCTGGCATCTGCTGGATCTTGGTACCTTGCTTGTGCCTCTGCAATAGCTTGTTTGAGCCTTGTGTGAGTGTTTACAAGGTCTGTTACAAGTTTGCATGTTGTTTGTACTTGTAGACTAGGGTAGTACCCTTTGTTTGCAAAAAATGGTGACATACCCATTATTATGCTGGACAGCTGTTTAGGTAATAAAAGTGACATTTTTTACCATAATAACGAGAATAACCAGCTTGAAAAATGAGTTCGGCCCCCCAGAGATATTCCTTAGATGCCTAGTCATAGACTTGAGCATATTACTTGAGTAGTAGAGTAGTGGCTATGACCACTACTACAGAAACCTCATAGAGATTGTCCAGAGAATTTTATAATAGATCTATAACAGAACTCTTCTCTAAAGTGCTTTCGAGAGTGGAAAGGACCTTAGAAGAGTGTTTTCTATAAGGATGACATCATATCTTGACAGCAGTCACTTATTTATAATGTCTAGGTTACCATCAGAGCAGGGCCATCATTGCTAATAGCTAATTATAGTAAGAACTAGCAAGACGAGTCGTCTCGAGAGCTACATTGTAAATCTAATAGAAGACTGAGACTCAAAGATGTGATGTATAGAGAAGTAGTAGAAGGACTGGAGAGGTCATAAAAAGAGGTCAGATAGAGAAATAGAAAAAGAGATGTTTGATAAAGACAAGGCGCTCAAGAGCAAGACAACTTGAGATTGCTGCCTCTCTCTATAGCCCATCACAAGGCTCAAAAGCCATCTATTGTTCAGAGAAGATCCCTAGGAGTAGGATTAGAAGAGTAGGGAGTAGTAGCCAAGTGATCAGAAGAGATACCATCTTATCATTTTACTCTTACTATCTTTGGGAATTTGGGAGTTTTCTTTGTTTCTTTCTTTTGTTATATCATTGCTTTGTAATCCTAATAAAATACTCTAGGGCACAGAGAGGAAAAATACTCTTCACCCCTATCATCTTTCCCTCTGTTGCTCTAGAACTGAAAGGCTATTTGAGTAATTTGAGGTTTTCTTTTGTGTTTACTTTATGAAAACTCTATAAACTTCCCTCAAAGGGATACTCAAGCCTCAACGGACTCAGGCATTTGCTTATGCTAGGAGCTAACCACTCACTACATGTTTTTGGAGTAGGTTTCCAGTTGTATAGTCAGCTGAAGTAAAGCTTGCACGATAGCATGGGAATTCTAGGTTATACTGCTATATCGATGGTAAGCCAGGCTACTAGACTAAATAAGGGCAGTAGTGTCATGGCGCGAGATAAATGTGTGCCTTAGGAATCCTATTACAGTAAGGGTTCACTCAAGTAGATACTAAAAATAGTTCTTCTTTCTTAGGTTTCTATTTAATATGTTTTGGTTATTCTTTGTATTACAAATGGTCACTTACTATTTGTGATGGATGCTTTGATACTTTAAATAGTTCAAAAATGCGAAGTTAGACAAGTGACAAAAGATGTTGTTAAGTCTGAGGTCTAATCCTCAGACAGGAAGTTCTTATATACAGAAAAGTAATGGTCTGTGTACTAGAATAGAGCATCATATACTACTACCTATTGTTCTACATATGGTAGTGCCTTTGTGTTAGAAATAGTGATAACTTAACCATATGGAGACTGTCCTTTGTTCTAAGAAAAGAACAGATAACTATCTATGGGTAATTAATAAAGTCTATATGCAAACATTAAGACCTTCATATCTCCATGAATATTGATTGCCTTGGCACCATTTTAGGCTCATTCTAAGCAGTATGAAAAGGGCTTTTCTGATTCCTAAAAGCAAAGCATAGATCATGGCAGTTTCCGAGATATTGGTGATTTAATAAACAGTACTATAGTGGTTACCTGTTGATCTGCCTAATATCTCAGCCACTATTGATTGCTTTGGGACGTAACTGATATCAATCGAAAGGTCTTTTCAAGGGCTTTCGGGTGCCATTGATACCGTGGGAATCATCAAAGAACTAATGGAGATATGGCCAAATGAAGTTTGTGACACTTTGGACATTCACCTTCAGTAAGCTCTTTATTATTTGATTTATCTCCCCAGTACTTACTTGTTTAGTGCACAATTATGAAGCAGTTTGGAGATTTCGCCTCTCTGACCTTGCTTTTACCTTTGTTTTGTGATCAAACCTTTTGATCTCTATCACTATTGTAAAGGATGGGTTGTTATTGTAAGTGAATTCTGCTAGGGGTAGTAATCTTGCCCAGTCTGACTACTGGTAATTGCAGTAGATTTGCAGATACTGTTCCAAGGTCTGGTTTGTCCTCTCTGTCTGTTTGTCTGCTTCTAGGTAGTAACCTACTAAAAAGTGTAGTTTTATATCAAAAGCTATTGCTAATGCCTTGAAGAACTTGGAAGTAAATTCTGTTCCTATATTAGATGTTGAAAGGGTACAAAAGGAAATTGCACACTAGAACAAACAAAACAATGATGTACCAGCTCCCAATTGCGTGCTAAAGGTCTGAGGGGAGATAATCAAAGATGAAGGTTATAAGTAAAAGTAGAATTATACACAGCTCTAATAAAATATATATTGGTTGTTGTAAAATGAATATAAGATCTCCCTAGATCATTATTGTATAGCCTCCCTAAGGTGTCAATCTTTACATACTGTGACTAGACTCAACTAGAAAATATAGCTAGTTGATCACTCATAGATCCTCTACACTCAGTTGCCCTCTTGTCTGCATTTCTAACACTGAACCTTACAGGTATAATATAGTCCAAGTATGCACCTAGCCAAGCTTTTCCAGTCTGCTGTCTTCTCCGAAGCCTGCCTGAGTTGCATCTGCTATATCTCTCTAGATTGAGTTCTAGGTATATTCAGTGTTCTTCTCAAGACATCTTACTGACTCCAAACTCTTATACTCAATAGTTTCACATTTTATGATTCCAGAGGCAGTGTAGATGGAGGTAGGAGTCAAGAGGTTCTTCTCCAATCCAACTGCACTCCAGATACTATATTAAAGTTATTACAAAGCCCTGAAACTCAAGAAATAAAATATAAAAAGGGAACTATTGCTACTTTTGGATTTCCTTTGACTTCTTTTGGTCCTAAGTCCTCCCAAAATCCTACTGATGACATGGCCCTCTCCTATCTTTATGATAATATGTCCTCTCACCAAGTCCTTCTCATCAAAGATGATACGTTTCTATTGCCGCTTTCTTCTAGAATATTCTTCTGTCTTCTCCTATCATACTCTTGATACTGCTTTGTAATTTGGACTTCTTCAATTACTTGTTAAATAGTTAGCAAGTCCCAATAAATGTCTAGTATCTTCAAGTCGTGTCCTAGAGGTCATTTATCTAAATATAATTGATCTGATATCATCAATGCCTATTTACAAGCACAAAGTCTATCAGTCTAGGTTTATCATCCAAGTACCATTGGTTCTAGAGTGTAAGTCTGCCATCTTTCTAAGTTAGTCTATTCAAAGGTAGATCTAGAACGTAGTCCTTTAGTAACTTTTTTAGTAACCCGATGCTAGTTTATCCTAATTGTCTCTCAAGGTCTCAACATGAGCTCTGGGTTGATTATCACCTGCTCAATGTATTTATTATATAGTATTACATTCTGAGGATATAGAAAGGGTTCTAGAGTGAATTATAATTAAGAATCCATTAGTATAAAGCATATTAAATGTTATCTTCTATGGAAAATTTGCTTGTAGCATAACAGCGTCATTATAAAAACAGAAGAGAGATGCATCATTAGTAGGATTTTGGGAGGACTTAGAACAGAAAGAAGTCAAGGAAATCCTAAAAGTAGTAATAGTTTTCTTTTTATATTTTATTCTTTGAGTTTTAGGGCTTTGTAATAACTTTAATATAGTATCTGGAGTGCAGTTGGATTGGAGAAGAACCTCTTGACTCCTACCTCCATCTACACTGCCTCTGGAATTGTAAAATGCGAAACTATTGAGTGTAAGAGTTTGGAGTCAGTAGAATGTCTTGAGAAGAACACCGAATATACCTAAAACTCAATCTAGAGAGGTATAGCAGATGCAACTTAGGTAGGCTTTAGAGAAGACAGCAGACTGGAAAAGCTTGGCTAGGTGCATACTTGGACTGTATCACACCTGTAAGGTTCAGTGTTAGGGGTGCAGACAAAAGGGCAACTGAGTATGAAGGGTTTATGAGTGATCAACTAACTGTATTTTCTAGTTGAGTCTAGTCACAGTGTATAAAGATTGACACCTTAGGGAGGCTATGTGATGACAATCTAGGAAGATCTTATATTCATTTTACAACAACCAATATATATTTTATTAGAGCTATATATAATTTTACTTTTACTTATAAACCTTCATCTTTGATTATCTCCTCTTAGACCTCTAGCATGCAATTGGGAGCTGGCACATCATTGTTTTGTTTATCCTAGTGTGCAATTCCCTTTTGCACCCTTTCATCACCATTTTTTAAAAGCTTTGAATATTGCTAATAATTTCTTGTCATATACATCATAATTCAACTCCATATTGCTGAAGGTTCTGGAGTGGAAGGCAATAGGGTAGACATCTCCATTGAGGTATGTTGAGAGGATAGCTGCCAGGGCTTAGTCAGATGCATCCATCTCCACTATAATCTTGAAGTCTGGATCCCAATGTACTAGTATAGGTATGGATGTGAATGTCTCCTTTAGTGTTTCAAATGCTTTTTGACAATCCTTGGACCAGTTCCAGGATATCCTCTTTCTTGTGAGGCAAGTCAATGGCAGGACAAGGTCGGAGTACCCATAGATGAATCAGTGGTAGAAGTTGGAGAAGCCTAGAAAGGCCTGAACGTCCTTTAGCTGGAAAGAAGTAAGCTAGTTCCATATGACGTCAACCTTCTGTTTGTCTATCTGTACTCCCTCTGGGCTGAGTATGATCCCCAAGAACTCAACGCTATTTTGGTGGAAGATGCATTTTGCCAGTGATGTGAAAAGTTTGTGAGTTTGTAATCTTCTTAACATCTCTTTAATATGTTTCTTATGGTTATCTAGGTTATCTGAGTAGATTAATATATTATCTAGGTAAATGACCACAAATACATCTAGTAAGTCTACAAAGATCTCATTCATGAATCATTAAAATACAGCTGGGGCATTAGATAGTCCAAATAGTATCACTAGCCATTCAAAAGAGCCATATTAGGTTCTGAAACAGATTTTCTATTCATTGCCCTCTGCGATGCATACTAAGTGATAGACATTCCTCAAGTTGATCTTTGAGTAAACTCTGGCTCTTTTTGGAGCATTAAGTAGATCTGTTATCAATGGAATCAGGTACTTATTCTTCTAGATGATGTAGTTTAGCCTTCTGGAATCTACATAGAGTTGCAAGGCTCCATTTTTCTTCTTAACAAACAAAACTAGAGCACCACCAGAGAACTGTAAAGGGCATATGATGCCAGTCTTGAGATTCTCATCCAGGAATTCCTTTAGAGTCTGTAACTCTAGTACCAATAGTGAGTATATAGGTTCTAAGAATAGGATTGCCCTCTTTTCAGTTTGTATTGATAGGTCATAGGGGTGGTGCCTTGGGAGAAGTCTTGAGCATTGTTTGTCAAACATATCAGCAAACTTCTGATACTCATCTAGTAAGTTGCTTAAGTCTGGTTTCTCTGGATTGATCTGGGCTGTCTGAGCTCCAAGTTTTAGGTAATTAGGTATGAGCTGTAGGGCTATCACTCTGGGTGTTCTACAGGCTCATTGATAGGCTATGGTATTAACAAAAGAAATACAAGGTTTTCTAGGTCCTTAATGCTTTATTTTTTCCTGGTAATGTCCTTTCAGATTCTTGTTAGGTAGGTTTGTGACTCTAGGTATTTCTCTAGGAGAGTCCACTATGCTCTTACTCTAGTTGATTCTAGGATTATGGTCCTTTAGCCAGTTGTGTTCTAATACTACTAGATATGATTTGTCGAGTTTTGTTATATACAGCTCACACATGAAGGAATAGCCTGAAGTTAGATGCATTGGTAATGTTATGATATAAGATATATACTGGTTTATAGTACTATCTATTAGGGTAAGGGGAAGAAGGTCAACTTCTCAGAATGGCAACTTGTGAGTAGTAATAAAATGAGTATTCACAAAACAGTCTGTTGAACCAGAATCTACTAATCTTAGGAAACTGCTTGGTACCAAGTCTGAGCACAACATAAGAGAGAGGGAGATTTGATATTATGGCTGCCTCTAGATACAGGAGGGTTTTCCTGGCATTAATTAGGCAGTCAACTTTCAGAGAGACGAAAGAACTACTAATTTGTTTTTTGCTGGTTTGTGTAGGGTCGAGGTGGGATTAATCTAGGCAGTATAGCCACTGGGGGTAATGGTAAGTCTTGTGGATTGTTTGGAACAGGATTGGACTAGGTGGCCTGCTTAATCATAGTGAAGATATAATCCAAGGCTCATACAGTATTGCTGTTCAACCAGTGTAAGTTAGCCATCTATTCCTAGGATATTGTTAGTCAGGGGGGTGATATAACTGGTGTTGGGAGATGCCAATGGTAGTTGGGACAGTCTAGTGCCTCACTCTGCTGAGTTTCCCTTTCTATAAGAAGACCCCTCACACATGACTCTAGAGCACCCCCCGTTACCTCCCAACACGATTTCATTGTGTAGACCCTGATTACCAAAGAATGGAGAAACTGGAATGCAAGGACACTGTAGTATATATATTGTAGATTATTCCCTCCAGAAGCCTCATCTAATTCTCTGAGAAATCTCCTGGAGGTAAGTTGTAACATATTTCATAGTATAATTTAACTGAGAAATCTCCTAGAGCACTCCACCCCGGTCACTCTCACACTTTCCTTCACTCTAAGAGAGTTTTGTGCTCTCTTATTTTGATAGTTTAGATAAGTAGTCCTGTGATTCTCTTTCAGTGCATGTTTTACTTCTTTCATTCTATATCCTCCTCCAATAGTTATTGTTGATCCTTAAGACTGCTTTCTTGAACCCCTCAAAGAACGAAACATCCTTCTGGCTATACTAAAGTTCATCCTTGATTCTACTAGGAATAGCATCTTTGACTATCTTCTGTAGGGCCCAATTATTCCAACAGATACAATTCTGATACTTAGCAAACTGTATGAAATAGTTAACAGCCTTTCCATCATAGGAAAAGGAGATGAAAACAATGGTATCTTTATCATTATCCTTCAATGTATCACAAATGGTCACTTACTATTTGTGATGGGTGCTTTGATACTTTAAAGAGTTCAAAAATACAAAGTTAAATAAGTAACAAAAGATGTTGTTAAGTCTGAGGTCTAACCCTCAGACAAGGAGTCCTTATATACAGAATTGTAATGGTCTGTATACTAGGACAGAGCATCACATGCTACTACCTATTGTTTTATATATGGTAGTGCCTTTGTGTTAGAAATAGTGATAACTTAACCATATGGAGACTGTCCTTTGTTCTCAGAAAAGAACAGATGACTATCTATGGATAATTAATAAAGTCTATGTACAAACATTAAGGCCTTCATATCTCCACGAATATTGATTGCCTCAGTGCCATTTTAGGCTCATTCTGAGCAGTATGAAAAGGGCTTTTCTGATTCCTAAAAGCAAAGCATAGATCATGGCAGTTTCCGAGATATTGGTGATTTAATAAACAGTACTATAGTGGTTACCTATTGATCTGCCTAATATCTCAGCCACTATTGATTGCTTTGGGACATGACTGATATCAATCAAAAGGTCTTTTCAAGGGCTTTTGGGTGCCATTAAGACCGTGAGAATCGTTGAAGATTTGATGGAGATATGGCTAAATGAAGTTTATGACATAGTGAATATAAGCCAAAAATGTTTGACAATTTTTGTACAAAGGCTAACTAATCCTCAAGGAAGTCCAAGTTATGATAAGGGTCAGGCTCATTGATAAAGGGTTCAAAGTAGTCCAATACGATGCCTCTAAGGTAAAATATAGTAAAAAAAACCTTCTCAGTATTGTTGTTAAACTCTTCATCACAAGCACAAAAATAAATCTAACACTGGAATATAAATGCACAAAGTTCATCTGGACTGCCCCTGCTGAAGGGGTCAGGCTCCTTGATAACTCAGAGCTTCTTCTGAAGACAGCTATTAGATTGTTAGGCAATAGTGAGTAATGCAGTTTGTAATTCCAGGTTCATCATTTCTGCTTGGAAGCTTGATGTGGTTACTTCAGAGAGTCCTGAGGGCTGTAAGGGGACAATCTAGGATTATGCTTAGTCAGGTCCAGTAAGCTCACATCTACTCAAGCTCTATATCCATTTGTATATGCATTTCTACTGTTCCTAGCTTCTCTTGTCTATGTCATGTGGTGCGATCTCTTGTATTCTAATTAAGGACTATTGTGATTATGAGTCCTACATGCATGTGACTGTCCATGGGAATCATCTGGTGTAGTATATATACTAGCAATGTGTTGTAGATCTACTTTACTTGAATTTCATACTAGCTTCTAGGACTATCCAACAGCTTAAGAAGTAATCGTCTCTGAGTAGTTCTCTTATAAGGGCCCTGTTAGTGGTTCAAGTGATTCACTATGAGCTTTTTCATTGACGTTTTTGGGTACTCCTTTTAGTGGTTCTTGGGCAATAAGTTATTGGCTTCTTTCTTGTGATACTGTAAAGAGATATTCAACTAGGGTATTGGTAGATTCTCTTGGGGGTCTAGGATGGAGTCTGTTATGATAAACACAATATTTGAGATGTGGATCAGGAGTAGGTACTTAAGACATGGAAAAGGTGCATAGTTGGTGTGCAGGAGGTATGTTAGTTTTGTTCAACTGTCACATAGAAACCTCTGGAAGAGCATCTTGACACATCTGACTATCATGAAGGATACTGGTCACTCTTACACTGGCCTTCTCCTGGGAATTCTGGAGACTTAGTGACTCTGAGATATGTTTTCTGGATTGGAAGTAGTTCTACTTAGTGAATGAACAAAACTAAGGTGTAAATACAGGGATTTTCCTTAAGTGTAAAGGTCTCAGTAGATAAGTATAAAGTTAGGCATATAATTGTCAATAGATTGTGACTTGGTGTCACAGACCTCTGTGACATCTAATAGAAAACATCCAAAGGTACAATGAGAATAAGATATAAATAATATGGGAATACTATATAGTTCTTAGTAAAAGTCTTGTAATTGTGAGAAATATGTGCATAGACCAACAGACATTTGTATAAGTAGTAGTCAAATCTAACAGAGAACTCTATTAAGTTCTTCCTGAACATCTACCTAGGATAAACTCTAAGTTCTTTATAGTTTAACATTAACAATGCTTCTATTTTATTGTTTTTGTCTGCAATATATAGCAGCTTCTTTTGTGTGTTTTTTGGTGTGATATTACCTATGTTAAGACTCTAGACCTCACAGTTGAATATGCATTTCAACTCGAAGCCTATATCTAACACTTGATATCTTTATGTTTCTCACTAGAGGATCTGGTTAAGGTTTTCAGTGAAGTTATATCAGAAAGGATAGATGTTAACAAGACTTTGAATAGCATCTTTAAGATTGTCCTAAAACAAGTAAGGGTACTGATTCCTCAGAGTAAAATTTTACAGAGAGAATACAGAAAGAGAGAACTTGCTGTTCCCTTCTCTTTCTGGTTTGTATTTATTCCAACTAAGGATGTAACAATTGTTACAATATAGTAATACTACTTGTAACTAAGAGTGACTAGTTAAGTGACAGATCAGTGATAAGGGTGACAAGTGAGTCAGGATTGAGTCAAAGTCTATAAATAGATTAGTCCAATGTTATTCCATTTGAATGAAGTTCAAAGATAGAAAGAAAAACAGTCCAAGATTTCTCTAAAGAGTTCTGTTTATACCATAAGCCTGATTGTCTATTAGAGTCCTCAGAATTATTGCATTGCAATGTTCTTATTTAGCATTGCCAATATTTTATCTACTAACTACTCATTATTAGACTATGTGTAAGAGAACAGCCCTATTTCTACCCCTGAACTGTATAACGATACTCCGAAGCAACCTAAGCCTGTTCAAGTATTACTAAAGTAATACTTAAACACACTAGTATAGCTCTGATCACACTGACCCTGACACAAAGAATGTAAACCTAGTATATAATGTAGAAGATCCCTCCAGGAGCCTTATCCTAATCTCTGAAGATTCTCCTGGAGGTGAGTTATATCATAATTACAAGCTGTAATATTAACTGAGAATTCTCCTGGAGTCTGGTGCCCCAGTCGCTCTTATACTATGGCTGATAATAACTGTAGTTCTACTTGATGTTCATAACAACCTAAGTCTCTGAGGGAGTTTGCAAGTTATTTTTTCATTTTTTACTCTTCTTCTCTCCTAAAAAATAATTTATAAGTGAGACTTTGGTATAATCTTTTCTTAATTTTTTTACTCTGTAATTTCTCCACTCTGCTCTAGTATACTATATAGTCCTGTCTTACTTTGTGTATTAAAGTCATCTGGAAATATATTTCTTTAACAATCCTTTATATTACAAGTTGATATCGCTACTTGTTATAAGACCTGAAATATATTCAGGTCTAAAATTAAACAAATTTTGCAATTTCATATCCCAAAATTAGGACTAAGATAGAATTACCTGATAGGTAGCAGGGAATGTAAAGGCGACTGGGCGCAAGACTCCAGGAAAATCCTCAGTTATATTACAGTCTGTGGTTATGATACAACTTACCTCCAGAAGAATCCTCAGAGATTAGGATGAGGCTTCTGGAGGAATGTTCTACACTATATACTGGTTCTGCATTCAGGGTCTCTGTGATTGGAGCTATACTAGTGTGTTTAAGTATTACTTTAGTAATACTTGAACAGGCTTAGGCTGCTCCAGAGTGTCGCTTTGC
>Ga0153994_1000331_pt1 | contig 13734 bp, 14 predicted proteins | sample TSNC078MetaG_FD_104735 | JGI IMG/M metagenome (GOLD analysis project Ga0153994, IMG submission 104735) | Attine ant fungus gardens microbial communities from North Carolina, USA - TSNC078 MetaG | ecosystem: Host-associated > Fungi > Mycelium > Unclassified | place: USA: North Carolina, Lumber...
CACTGTAGTTTCCTGTAGTTCAATCGTTACGGTCTCTGGAGTTAGAAGATGAAACAAACAACCATTTGAATGTCGCACCAACCAACTGCTGTCAAGATCACCTCTGCTTTTAAGAGACAAACAGCGTAAGTCGACAATCTCATTCTTGATTTCAGGCATCCCGGCCAGTGCCGAATGTAATATTGTTACGATCTTAGGTCCGGTGTTCAGAGCACTAAAAAATATGTATAACCAGGTTGAAGCTAAGGAACTAACTCTGTGTTTACGGGAAGTCATCCATCCGATATCTACACAGACTCACACATACCACTATTGTGTTGGAATTAGGATCTCATGCAAGCCTGTGTGATGCAACTGATGAGATCAATCACATCATATGTTGTTGGTAGGTATGTTACATGATAGAGACACAAGTATATAGGTAGTGTAGTTACTTGATACTTGTCATCCGTTTGTAACCCTCCCCATTTGTATTTCAACATATTGAAGGGGCTTTGGGCAATGCTATACCATGGTGCGATGTCAATCACTTCTATATTTGGCAATCTCTATTTTTACTTTTCCTCTTCAATATTTCTGTCCCTTCTATATTCCATTTGCCAGTCAATTGTCTTTCTGTTTTATGTTTCCATTTAAACTTAACTATACAGTTTTACTTCTTCTACTATATAGTTCTTATGTGCCATTTATGCCAAGGACTTTTATCTACAGCCACCATAAATTTTCACCTCAGTGAACAACTGTAACCTTGTTGTCACTGAGGTGAGTCTCTGTTTATCTTATATTGACTATGTACCTATTTCTCATTTGTAAATAGTTTACTTTCTTTAGGTAAATACATTAAGAGTGAACAACTATAACCTTGTTGTCACTGAGTTTACTTTCTTTAGGTTATGGGCCTTGGTCTGTAAATCTACATCAACAAAGAAACATATATCATGAACCACCACTTATCTGAAAACATGTCTAACATTGGCAGTACTGCCCTACCTATCTTCAGAGACACATCCAAGTTCAATAGAATGAACTGGATCACCTGGAGGAGCAACATCCAGATTGCAGCTGATTTTAAAAGTGTCATAGAATATCTCAATGGATCAATTCTGAGGCCATCCATACAATCACAACAAAGCCCTCCTGCTCCTTCTAGTATACCTCCCAGCTCACCTTCACTAGTAGTACTTCAGATATCTCTGACTTTATTGACTCCTATCGAGACACCCTGGGATTCACTTAACCCTACCCCCTCAGAATGGAAAGTTTGCAATGCTTGGGCTATGGGTTTGTTGATCTACAATACAACTAACTGTCACAAACTTCATTTGACCATATCTCCATCAAATCTTTGACAATTCCCACAGTCTCAATGGCACCCAAAAGCCCTTGAAAAGACATTTTGATCAATGCCAGTTACATCTTGAGGCAATCAATATTGGCCGAGATATCAGGCAGATCAACTGGTAACCACTATAGTACTGTTTATTAAATCACCGATATCTCGGAAACTACCACTATTGATACTTTGGTTCTAGGCTCATCAGAAGCCCTCTTCATACCACTCAGAATGAGTCTAAAACAGTACCAAGGCAATTAATATTCATGGAGATATGAAGGCCTCAATGTTTGTACATAGACTTCATTAATTACCCATAGTTAGTTATCTGTCCTTTTCTTAAAACAAAGGACAGCCTCCATATGGTTAAGTTATCACTATTTCTAGCATAAAGGCACTACCACATGTAGAACAATAGGTAGTAGTATGTGATGATCTGTCCTAGTGCACAGACCATCACAATTCTGTATATAAGGACTTCCTGTCTGAGGATTAGACCTCAGACTTAACAACATCTTTTGTTGCTTGTCTAACTCTGCCTATAAGCACTTTGAATCTATATTTCAACCCATCACAAACCAAGTAAGTGACCATTTATGATACTAATCCACTTAGACTCAGAATAAATATTAATAGAACAGCAGCTAAGGTCTGGAAATCATACCTCAACACCTATAACATGCTGTCCAAGGTTGCTTTAGCCAATGTGGAACAAGAACTTCAAAACATGATGGACATTGATAGACAGGATTTCACTACATTTATATCTCAGCTCTGCACCAAATGGACCATCACTATAGTGCTTGGTACCAAGATCAATGACTTAGTGTTCAGGATGATTTTGTTGAATTCCCTTCCTCAGTCTTGGGATTCTATTGTGGCCACTTTGTATACCACAAAATCCTCATATAATGCTACCAATCACCTTATGTCCTACTGAGCTAGAGTTAGCCAAACTCAGGCTGTCAATCTACACAATGCTGCCACAGCACTTTACATTAATAGCAATAATATTAACCAACAACACAATAATCAATGTCAGTGCACTAATCCAAACTGTAACAGATATGGACATACCATTGAGAACTGTTATTGGTCAGGTAGAGAAAAAGCTAGACAGTTTCCTCTAGGATTTGGAAAGTGCAAAAAAAAGAGAACCATGAATGCCAACAACACTAATCTGTTAGGGCACAGTCACTCAATGGCAGCTAACCCTAGAGCTAGGTAAGAGTCCCAGAAGCTGAGGTGATATTCGAGTAAAGCTAGATCTAACTACACAGGCAGTCTTATATACTAAAACTGATGGTCCATGCACCACGGTCACGTGAGCACTAACTAATAATACTACTGTCCTATTTATAGATATACAGGCACATCAAGACGGAGATAGACAAGAGGGTAAAGAGGGTGGGAAGGTAACTTACCAAGTTAGGTTAGCTCTTTAGATAGGAGCCGACTTGGAGTCTAGGCCTTTTCCTAGGGTATCCCCTTACATAATCCCATCGCTGCTGCAACTACAAGTACAGCCACTCCATTCAACACTCAGCAAACATCTGCCAATACCATTAATGGAAATGGAGAGCAGGTATTTGCCCTAATGGCCAACATTTCTCCTAAGGTATAATCTGTTAGGACCACAACTTGGTGAGGGTTCATGTATGGGCTCTGTAAGGGGATTACTCATAGGCAACCCCTAGTCACACTAAGCATGAGTGGTGAAGGCAAACTTAAGCAAGAGCAGTGAATAGCCCAGGAGCTCTAATCAATATTGAGGTAAGGTATTCTACCATACATCACTAGCTATATATACTAGACTAGTCTGGTCCATGTGCTGGTTGCTAAGGGAACACAGATCAGGACACTAATAACTACCATACCTAATAAGGCTATGTAGTACTAACTATGGCAACAAGAACAAGAGAGAAAGGAACTATGAATAGTAGGCTCCGAGGATCTGAGGGCAAGCTAGATAATACTCACCCATACCAGGTTACCTAAGCTACTCTAGAGCATCCCTTTACAGGCTTAGCCACAGTCTTAAGGACAGGGCCAACCTCTGTACTTACCCAATCTAGGTTCTGAGAGTAAGAACACATAAGAAGAGAGTAAATGGGAGGTTCTGGGAGTTGGATTGGAAAGTTTGCCTATAGGTGAACAAAGCTAGAGTACTAGTGTCCTTAATTCTACTTACTAACTAAGCTGCTGACTAATCCTTGATCTTTTAAGTCAGGTGTCAGGACAGGGGCATAACATAACTACCTAAAATTTGTGTTAAGTCTAACCCCACACATACTCTTGTCAGGCCATTTAAAAGCAATCTGGTGTTCAGAATGGCTGATATCAGAGATGTATTGGAGGTTGAATGTAATGACTGTACTTCTTCTATACCTAAGTGTCACAATGTTGCTATATCTATTGAGAAAATATTGACTCTACTTGATTCTGGCGTGAGTGATCACTGCTTTATCACCAAATCCTGGTTCTCAAGCTACAATATGATATCACCTCCTCAGAGGAGAAACTCTGCCAGAAAGAACTCAACTTTCACTATTAACAGTACTGGAGTGGCCGAATTTTCAGATGCTATAGATGGTATAGCATCTAGAATCTAAATGAACAATGTGTTACACATATCTCAACTATAATCCAATTTGATCTTGGTTTCAAAACTTGTAGAAAAAGGTATGACCATTGCTTTTGAAGGGAAGACTGCTAGAGTTAAGAGGCATGATGGAGTGACCGTTCTGGTTGTGGTGAAGAGAGGTGGATTATACATTGTGGTAGCTGACAACATTGTTAACAGTGAAAGAGTGCAAAAGGGAATTGCATACTGGGACAAACAAAATAATAATGTGCTAGCTCCCAATTGCATGCTAAATGTCCAAGAGAAGATTATTAAAGTTGAAGGTTTATAAATAATTAGAGAAATAAGAATTATATGCAGCTCTAGTAAAATATATGTTGGTGATTGTAAAAGGATTGTAAGATCTCTCTAGATTGTTGTCACATAGCCTCTCTAAGGTGTCAACCTTTACACACTGTGACCAAAGCTCCTCTGGAAAATACAGTTAGTTGATCACTCATGGATCCTTCACACTCAGTTGCTCCCTTGTCTGCACCCCCAACACTGAACCTTACAGATGTAATGCAATCCAAGTGTACACTTAGCCAAGCTTTTCCAGCCTGCTGTCCTCTCTGAAGCCTACCCGAGTTGTATCTGCATCTTCTCTCTAGATTGAGTTCTGGGTATATTTTGTGTTCTTCTCAAGACACCCCACTAGTCCCAGTCTTCTTACTTTCAATAGATCCACATTCACAATTCCAGAGGCAGTGTAGATGGAAGTAGGAATCAAGAGGTTCCTCTCTAATCCAACTGTACTCTGGATACTATATTAATATCATTACAAAGCTCTGAAACTCAAGAATTAAAATATAAAAAGGGAACTGTTGCTACTTTTGGATTTCCTTCAACTCCTTTCTGTCCTAAGTCCTCCCAAAATTCTACTGATGATGCGGCCCTCTTCTTTCTTATTGATGACACATTCTTTCACTAAGTCCTTCCTATCAAAGATAACGCATCTTCATCGTGCTTTCTTCTAGAATATTTTTCTATCTTCCCCTATCATTCTCTTGATACTGCTTTGTAATTTGGACTTTATTGATTACCTGTTAAACAGTTAGCAAGTCTTCATAAATGTCTAGTATCTCCAAGTCATATCCTAGAGGCCATTTATCTAAATATAATTGATCTGATGCCATCAATGCTTATTTACAAGCACAAAGTCTATCAGTCTAAGTTCGTTGTCTGAGTAGTACTGGTTCTAGAGTACAAGTTTGCCATTCTTCTAAGTTAGTCTATTCAAGAGTAGATCTAGAGTGTAATCCTGCAGTAACTCTCTTAGTAACCCAATGCCAGTTAGTTCATCCTAATTGCTTCTTGAGGTCTCAACACAAGCTCTAGGTTGATTATCACCTGCTCAATGTACTCATCATATGTTAGAGCACAGTCACTCAATGGCAGCTAACCCTAGAGCTAGGTAATAGTTCCGGAAGCTAAGGTGATATTCGAGTAAAGCTAGATCTAACTACACAAGCAGTCTTATATACTAAAACTGATGGTCTGTGCACTGCAGTCACGTGATCACTAACTAATAATACCACTGTCCTATTTATAGATGCACAGGAACATCAAGGCAGAGATAGACAAGAGGGTAAAGAGGATGGAAAGGCAACTTACTAAGTTAGGTTAGCTCCTTAGATGGAAACTGACTTGGAGTCTAGGCCTTTCCCTAGGGTGTCCCCTTACATCATATAGTGTTACATTTTGAGAATATAGAAAGGGTTCTAGAGCAAATTCTAATTAAGAATCTATTGGTATAAAGCATATCAAATATTATCTTCCACGGAAAATTCACTTGTAATGTAACAATAGGACCAGCAAAGTTAACACTTTCCTGTCAGGAAAGCTAACTCCAAGCCGGAATTAAGCCAACTGCTCTTTATCAGCATTAGACAAAGAGAACTCATTAGAGTCCTTATTGTATTGGGTTAATCTACTTATATTACTTCTAGTTGGTCTGTGCACTCTTTACTTGCGCTCCCAGCTAAACTCTTGTGACATCATGTGCCATGACCTTATGTGACATAACTTTCCCATGCTATTTATAGAGAAATAAATAAAAATAAAATAAAAATAAAAATAAAAATGTCTTGGAGAGATGGTTCATGATATTGTCAGACAAAGAAAAAGGCCATGACTTTTGAGATATGGCATAGGAGATTAGGACATGCAGGTGCTGAAACTATTACAGGTATAATTAATAGTGGCTTAGTGGATGGTTTGGAGGTAACAGGACCTACTGAATTGAAAGCCCTCTATGAGGACTATATATATGGCACTCATACTATATACCCATTTCACAACTCCACTACAACTGAGACCGACCCTCTTGAGTGTGTATACATTGACATTTGGGGTCCTGCATCCATACTGTTGACTAGTGGCTCGAAATACTTCATGTTGATAGTTGATGGCACTACATCATATAGGACTGTATACTTCTTACCTTTGAAGTCCACAGATGCAATGCTAGGAGCTTTCAAGGATTTCTATTGTCAGGCTGAGTGACAAACAGGGAGGAAACTGAAACATGTTTGAGTTAACATAGGTAGAGAGTGGGCCAATACCTCATAGAACCAATATATAAAAGAAGCTAGTATTGTGCTTGACTTCACTACTTTCTATGCTCACCAACAAAATGGAAAAGCTGAGAGGTCTATGCAAACCCTACTCGATATGGCATGTACTATGCTAGCAGACTCTGGGTTGTCCCAAAAGTTCTGGGCAGATACTGTAAATACAGCTGTCTACACATGAAACTTTATCCCTGCTTCTTGCTCTCCTTCTACTATATCTGCTACTGCCTGGTCAGGACAGCATCAAGACATATCTCATCTGCAACCATTTGGTTCAACAGTATATGCTCATATTCCACCCAAAGTTAGCCCATCTAAATTGGCACCTTACTCTGTAAAGTTGACCATAATTGGATACTATAATAGGTCTGGCTACAAACTATTGGATTATACTACAGATGCCATTTTCAAATCCAGGGATGTTATATTCAAGGAGTCATGGTCTCACTACAGCACTGACCCCATTGTCTCCTTCCCCAATGCTGAAATTCTATCAAATCCACACTCTACAGTTATTGCTCCTAGACCTAAACAGATCACTCAACTTCATCTTATGCCACCTATATCTACACAACTGATACTACCACCGATTTTTACTAATTCTCTAACACTTGCTCTGAAACCTGGTCCAATTACCTCTCAGACCATGCTAAATAGTCCTGATAATGAGGTGTCTAATGCTATTATGCTAGGGGAAGATGAACCTATTGCTATTCAGAGATCCAGGAGGGAGGTTAGACCTTCAGCGAGGATGAAAGAGAGCCTTGAGTACTTGTCTAGACCAACTGCCAGCATAGTTAACACTATAACCTATGACAACAATACAATTCCAACTACTTTCAACCAGGTGATGAAGTGACCTAACTTATGGATAGAACCTATATTGAAGGAATTGACTGTTATAAAAGAGAAAGGTTTTCTGTACTATGCCTTGACCTGTAGGAAAAAATGTGGTAAAGTCAAAGTGGGTATATGCTAATAAATACAACAACAAAGGTCATATAGTGGTAAGAAAAGCATGACTGGTGGCAAAAGGTTTTACACAGATTCTGGAAGAGGACTATGATGAGACTTATGCTTCCATTGCAAGGTTGGAATCTGTATGACTGGTATGTGCAATTGCTACTTCGCTCAGTCTCAGGCTTTTGTAAGAGCAACTAGAACACAAGGCTCCAGGAGAATTCTCAGTTGATATTACAGTTTGTAATTATGATACAACTCACCTCCAGGAGAATCCTCAGAGATTAGGATAAGGCTCCTGAAGGGATCTTCTGCATTATATACTAGGTTTACATTCTTTAGTGTCAGGGTCAGTGTGACCAGAGCTATACTAGTATGTTTAAGTATTACTTTAGTAATACTTGAATAGGCTTAGGTTGCTCCAGAGTATTGCTGTGCAGTTTAGGGGTGGAAATAGAGGTGTCCCCTTACAACTCCCTAGCAATACTAAACTCTGTCTTAGAGCTCCTATGACATTGCCCCTGCAGCTAAGTCACTTGTCCTGTAGTCTCTTTGGTTTGACTCAGTCTTGAGTTGAAACAACTTAATCACTGATCTGATCACTCTAAAAATATATTTCCACTTTGAAAACCCAAATAGAGGAAAGAGGTGACCAAGATTGCTTGTCTTTTTCCTACTAAGTAGGGGTTTTTATAGGTTTAGAGAAATACAAAAAAAATATACAAAAAAAATAGAGAAAATAATAAATCTAGTCATAATCTATTATTACAACGATTGTTCCAGTAGTGATAGAGAATCATGCACCTTCTTGTCTTTTCCTGATTATATTTTGCCAGGTCTGCTCTGTCCTTGCTGAGTTATTAGGTTGCCTACCACTGATCCCATGGCAATCTCCCTCTCTCTTCGACTTATCTCAGCAACTTGGAACCTGACTCTTTTTCTTTTTCTGCCTAGAGAGTTTTGGAAGTTATTTCCATCACTCCCTGAGGCTCTTTGTTACCCCTTTTATTTCTGATCATAATGGATCAGTTTTTGATATGCTTCTATTCTTAGCCATCACTGATCAAGTGATGTTGTGACTATTCTTATTTCCTGCTAGACCACAGGTTCTATTTCCTTGTGATGGGCTTCTTTCCAGACTTTTCTACATAAAGCTTCTTTCTTTTGACTAAGCTACTATTCTTAGCAATGATGTTATAGGGCCATGGGCTTGACTCCACTGGTTCTTGAGTGATTGGCCTGTTGGTGGTAGTGACCTTATATCCCCAGATATACTGCTATGTAGCTAAGTAGCTAGCTTTTAGTAGTGAAGTTCTTTGTGCCTTCCCTGCTACCTAGCAGGTGATTCTATCTTAGTCCTGATTTTAGAGTGTGAAGTTATGAAATTTGTTTAATTTTAGGCCTGAATATATTTCAGGCCTCACAGCGGTTTTTACAGAAGTCACAGAACATAAAAGAAGTAAGAATGGTAAGAACTCAGAAGATGATTCTGAAGAAGAACTAGGGAACTATGATGATAATCAGCATAGTGACTATGCAAAGAACCAAGAAGAGATGTTGTCAAAAATCAAGAGATATTTGATAACTAAAGATCTATTGGAACTAGGAGTAATGACTACAGACCAAGCTAGGTTTGTGCAGCAAGCGTCACACTACTGACTAGATAGAGAAGATGCGAAACTATACAGAAAAAATACTAGCAGAGGTAATCCTCAGTTGGTCATCAAAATATCAGAAAGAATGCAGCTGCTTAAGACACGTCACAATAAGATGGGACATTGAGAAGCATGTGCAATGGGCAGGATATTGCAGCAGTGCTTCTGGTGGCCAGAGATAGAAAAGGACATGATTTGGTATGTCAAGTCATATCACTTATATCAGATCAGACAAAGAATAGCACTTGAAACGCTACTAGTGGTAACTCACACACCATTGATATTTCAAGTACTACATGCAGATACAGTCCATATGACGTCTCTGTCAAGTGGGTGCAGGTACATAGTTTATGGTAGATATAGGTTATCATCCTGGATAGAAGCAAAGGTACTAAGACAAGAAAATATGAGAGCCATAGAGCAATAGCTTTTCAAGGATATAATTTGCAGATGGGGCAGTCTGGTAAATAATGTCACTGATAATGGAGCACCATTTAAGAAAGCTATAACATAGCTAGAAGAGAAATATGAAATAAAAGGAGTGACTATCTCTTCTTATAATTCACAGGTAAACAGTACAGTTGAGAGACTGCATTAGGACCTGAGACAGATGTGCTATAAAACTACAAAAGGTATAAGGGGACATCTAGGGTTGTGCTTAGTAAGTTCTGAGGGTCTGTTCTATTAATGGTCCAGTGACAGATCGTATATCGCACTCCTATCATTCCTGACTTCTCCTGTCTGTGTCATGTGGTATGATGTCTATTATTAGTTGTTCTAGAACATTCTGTGATTATAGGTTGGTTGCCATGGTATTGTGTGCCTGACTATCTAGTGTAGTATATATACTAGCAAGTGTATGTAGATATATCCCCACTTGAATCTCAAACTAGCTTCCAGGACTATCTATTAGCTTAAGGGTGATTGCCTCTGAGTGGTTCCCTAACAAAAAGGGATGTCAAGAAATGGTTCTGGCATTTACCTTATGTAATGTGGGCAGACAAAATAACAGTAAGAAAAGGAACTAGATGCTCACCATATTTTATGGTAACAGAAGCACACCCAACAATACTTCTGGATATGGTAGAAGCCACATGACTAGTAAAATATCCAGAGAGAATGGTCTTGAGCACAGAATTGATAGGATTGTAAGCTTTGGCCTTAGCTAAGCACAGGGAACACATAGAAGAGATAAGACAAAGAGTCTCAAGAGAAAAGATATAGAGGATGCTTCAACTTGAAAGCAACCTCCAGCATAAGATAAAAGAATTTGATTTGAGACTGGAAGTTTAGTGCTGGACAAAAACTCAGCCATTGAGCTCTCAGCAGACAAAAAGATGAAACCTCAGTACCTGGGACCCATAGTGGTTATCAGATGCCTTAGAGAAAGAGCCTTTATATTGGCAAAGCTAAACAAAGCTATATAGCAGAATAAAGTGGCAGCTTTTAGAGTTGTACCTTATCTTGCAAGAAAAGAGATCTCATATAATAAAGAAGTTAAACAGCTTCTAGACACACCAGAAGAAAGTATCTGTCTTCTCAAGGAGAAGATGAATACTTCAGAATTGGACAAACCACCAGGACCTGAAGGAACCACAGAGACATGATATATTGAAAATGGGAATACTAGTGAGAAACAGAAAAAGAACTATCTAGTACTTCTCAAAAGGACAAGACCTCTTGTTCTTCTAGACCTGATAGATATGCTTGAATTCTGACATGGTGTTGTGATATGACTTGGTTGCAAATTTGAGGTTGCAGATAGATTGCAGAACCTGGTTGCTAGCCATAGTGAGAGTTACATCAAGAGCATTTAAGCTAATCATGTAGCAGATGTCAGTATGTAGGCCCAAGCTAGGTTGATAGAGCTCGAGGGTGGCCTTGAACAAATTTTGAGCTAGAAATCATGAGATAACATAAAACAGAATGAAAAGACAGATTAGAACAAAAAAAACAGAGAGCAAGATATAGATGCAGCTTACCTTGACTGACTATCTTAGAGATGCCATGAGGATTAGTAGTCTAGAGAAAGAAGCATTTAGAGAGAGACCATTAGAAATAGAAGAAGTGAGCTTATCTTAGCCTGGAATTCTTTGGCTTTAGGGGACTCAATAATAAAACAAGGAAACTTAAGAACCTTGCAGGAAGCAGTAGACAAACCAGACACAGAAACAGCTGCTAGTTTGGAAGACGTGGCACTTGCATCATCATCTACCTACATAGGACCCTAGAAGCAGAAAGAATAATAATAAAAATGATAAAAGAAATGACACAGAAATATACCAGACTAAAGTTATGAGAAAGAAGGCCCAAGAGAATATTGTTCTCAGAGACAAGCATAATCACCTTAACCTCTTGCTCATTGTCAGTGTGGCCATTGGTGGTAGCAGGGGAGATCCTGGATATGAGAATGCTGGATATAAATAACCAGGATTGCATAAGAAAAAGAAAGAACAGAGCATATCTTGGAAGAGATAGCTTTAGAAAAAGTTTTGTCAGGGGCAGGATACTTAGCAGCACTAATCTGAAGCTCAAGAGACAAATAGGAAAAATAAAAAAAGAAAAAGACAAATACAGGCAGCTTATCATGTTGAGCCAAGAAAGCCTGGATTTGTTTATAAGTGGCCAGAAAGACATAAGTTGGATTGTGTTTGTAATGGTGTCATGCCATACAAACGTTTAGGCAAAATAAGTGACAATTTCCACCTTAATAATAAGAATAACTAGCTTGAGAGAAGAGCTCAGCCCCCCCAGGAATGTTCCTCTAGACGTCCAGTCATGGACTCGAGCATCTAGCTTGAGTAGCAGAGTAGTGATTGTGACCACCACTACATACACCTTATAGACGCTTGCCCAGATGCCCCATATCAGATTTCCAATGGATTTCCCTTCTAAAAGTGCTCTCAAGGGCAGAGGCGAGTTTAGACAGGTTAATGTGATCTGAGCAACATCATACCTCAGCGACTGGTGGCGTTATTCATAGAAAAGTTACAATCAGATCCAAGCCATCATTACTGATGGCTAATTATAGCAAGATCAAGAGAGTTAGGCCACTGTGGAGTCACATCGCAGTGGCAGTGGAAGGAAATTGGAATCTGGAAGAGCAAGAAGATATAGAAGAGGTAGAAAAAGGAACAGAGAAGCTGAGGAGAGAGGCAGAGCAAGATAACTCAAGATCGCTGTCTCCGTCTACAGCCTGGCAAGAGGCTCGAGACCCAATCATAGTCCATGGAAGGATTCCCAGAGTAGGACTAAAAGAGTAGGGAGTAGTCACTCAGTGCTCAGGAGGAGTGCCGTCTCATTATTGCAGCCTTGTTATGTTTGGGAATTCAGAGGTTTCTTTGTCTCACTTTCTTTGTTGTCTCTTTGCTTTGTAATCATAATAAAATACTCTGGGGCACAGAAGAGAACTCAAGCATTATGCTCCCATTATCATCCCTTTTTGTTGCTCTAGAGCTTAACAGCTATTTGAGTGATTAAGTTTCTAATTTTTTAAGTGTTCTACATTACTTTCTAAAAACCCACCAAACCTCTCCCTCAACGGGAATTCGAGCCCCAACAGACTTGGGCATTCGCTTATGCTAGGAGTTGATAGCTTGCTACATATTATTGGAGTTAGCTTCCAGTTGTATGGTCAGCTGAAGAAGAGCCCACACGATAACACAGGAGTTCTAGGTAGTTCTGCTGTATTGATGGTGAGCCAGACTACTAGACTAGGTAAGGGCAGTAATGTCACGATGCAAGACGAACGTGCGTCTTAGAGAGCCTATTACGGTGAGATCTGTAAGGGGACATCTAGTGTCGCTTAGATAATTGGGTAGGGTTCGCATCATCTAGCGTTCCCACTGATCCTGAGAAGTCCGCAGTACATAGTTCCTGCTATCCTCTAGTTTGGGTCTCCATCATAGATACTAGATAACCATATCTGGCGGTATAGTTATTATTGTCCGGATGCATGTGGCCATAGCGACTGGCGCACGGACTGGCTAGTCTAGTATATATAGCTAGTGATGTACGGTAGAATACCTTACCTCAACAATAGTTGAAGCTCCTGGGCTACACATTGCTTCTACTTAAGTCGGCTCTCTCATAGTACTCGAGCACGATCTGGTGCGGCTCCCCACTGTGCCCTTACAAGATCTACCTCGAGTGGATTTATAAATACTTTATTATTATTCTTTTTGGTCTTTTGAGTTGTACCCTGCTATTTCCCCTATTCTTAAGCTCTCTTGTATATTTGATCATCTCCCCAGTATCTACTTGTTAGCACACAATTGTGAGACATCTCAGGGATCTTTTATATTCTCATTTGTTTTCACCTTTGTTCTGTGATCAATTCCCCTTGATCCCCATCAACAGAAAAGTTCATAGGTACATTGAGCAGTAACTAAGAGGCAAAGATAATTGCTTCTGGTCAAGGCAGCAGAATCACAAGCTAGTTAATGTAAGGGGACTATCCTAGGGCGATGCTTAGTGACGTGAGTAGGTTCCCACCTAAGAGCCGCCATCTCTCCGATCGCATTCCCATGTCTCTCCTACTTTCCCTTCTGTGACAATCCGTGTGAGCCTTCTAAATCTATTAAAGGACAA
>Ga0153994_1000332_pt1 | contig 13725 bp, 12 predicted proteins | sample TSNC078MetaG_FD_104735 | JGI IMG/M metagenome (GOLD analysis project Ga0153994, IMG submission 104735) | Attine ant fungus gardens microbial communities from North Carolina, USA - TSNC078 MetaG | ecosystem: Host-associated > Fungi > Mycelium > Unclassified | place: USA: North Carolina, Lumber...
GAATTTATTTGAATTTTGTAGAGTTTTTGAGTGGAAAGAGAGGGTGTGGGAATGCTTAGGTGAAGCTTTGTCATGCTCACTCAGCAGCCATCATCCCACATTCGGTGCAGCATACATACTAGATAACCATATGATCCTGCTCTACTTTCATACTTCTCTCCTGCCCAACATTTTCCAATCTCTAAACTAGCTTTCTTATACTCTGAATATGATCTAGATGTCACAAAAAAGTGACTACTAAATAGTATCATGGAGGTATAACAAAATACCTATTCAAATAAACTACATAAATAGCTGGACCCTTGTTAACAAGTAGCCTTGCTAACATTGTCCTTTTAGTGTAGTGGTAAACCATACAGTATGTGACTACTAGTCCATAGCACAACTGTGATACTAGAAATACATACAAGTGCATATGAAGGTCATTAATATTGCTGTTGCTCTATGGCATATTTGCTTCTTGACTGAGTCTAGTAGTGATGGGATTACTAGTCACTAATAGACTTTTGATTTGTTATCTTAGTATCATATTAGTCTAAGTCTGCTCTAGATTAAAATTATATCACACTCCAAAGATATCCTTAACCTCTGAGTTTTAGAGTATTAACATTGATAGTCTATCTCTGATGCTAGCTCATCAGTCTTGTCTCCTAAGGTATATGCTATTCTAGCATAAGGTAGCTGGGCAACTACTTAATAGAAGTACCCAATCTTAGGTCTAGATTATGTCTGGGGCTTGTAGAAGGCTTTTAGAGTGGGTTCCAATAATAAAATCCAGGAATATAATATGTATTCTATGCTACATTTCTGCAGAAAATTTGCTGATGGTGTAACAGCACTGCTTGTTCCTCCTGCCTTCTCTTCTCTACTTTAATATTAGGACACTCCCATTTGTAGTGCCCCTCTCTCCAATACCTAAAACATTGCATCTTTTATTCTTCTTCTTCAATTACTTTCTGTTTTCTTATCTCTACTCTATACCTCATTATTCTACTCGACAATATTTCAAATTTATTCTGGGAAACTGACTTTTGCCTTTTCTTTTTCTTTTCTATTCCTGCAGTTTTGGGCCAAGTGCCCAAACTTCTTACAATGCCAACAAATCTTTCTCTTTCTTTCTTTCAATTCTGCTCTTAACTTAGTGAGAGCATGCTTTTCATTGAGCAAGTTGCTTATGAAGGAGTTATATTGAGTTTGAGATATCATGTTGATGTTTCAAGGGTATAAAATGAATGGTTGATCTTACTAGTTATTCTATATCTACTGGAGTACAAGATTTTCACTCAGCCAGATTCCTACTGCTCTACTAACTACCGCCCTAGTAATATAGTTAAATGATTACTCTACAGAGGAGATCTCTACTCTAAATAGCCTTCTAAGAAGTAACTGTCACACCTCTGTGTAGACAGATAACAATATATCTATAGCACAAAGTTTATACCAAAAATATGTTATGATAATTTTAGATAACAACTATGGATTTTCATTATCAGACATTTGCAACATGTATACCTTATTACTCATTGTTAGTCTACTAGCTATATAGCCCTCTGGAACTCTACAGCATCTGACGTACTAACTATAGACTATAAAAACTTGGATTATAACCTCTATAATATAATACATTAACCTCGCATTACAACAGGTTATGGGCCCTGGCCTTTACTGAAATTGCTCACTATTCTACTTCTGTCCCTGCTGCCTATTTCTCTCTTTCAAAAACAACCTCACATAATTACATACACTTCCTTATTACACCTATATCATAATGTTTACTGGTACAGATTCAATATCCACCTATCAGATTGAACCCCTATACAATATGGCCAACTACAATGTCTAGTATATCAAAATGAAGCATATCTTGATTGATCTTGGCTTATTCAAATACATCGAATCTATGGCATCCTCTCTTGCTGATGACAAATCTAATGAATCTGCCATTGAAATTTGGAATGAAAAGGATCATAAGGCTCTCTTCACTATTAGTTTGCATGTAGATGACAGTGCCCTTATTACAGGTGCAAAAACATCAAAGAAAGCTTGGGATACACTTAAGAGGATGTATAAGGCTGCAGGTACTATAAGTATTATTGCTACTTGCCAAAAACTTTTTAGGACACACTGCCCAGAAGGAGCTGACCTTGAAGAGCATATCTGTACTCTCTGTGAACTCTGTCAACAACTTGTCAGCCAAGAACAAGCCATGCTAGAATCAGAATTCTCTACTATATTCCTCACATCACTATCTGACTCTTGGGACCTTTTTGTGTCCACTATTGACAAGTCTACCATCTTGGACACTGCTGATCCTGACTTATCTAAACTCATATCTAAGATCCTGGAAAAAGACCTGCACAAGAAATCCAAAAATACCTCTTCCAAAATTGCACTCTTAGCTCATGGTAATCATAATTATCAAGGCCCATCAACAACCAACAATCATTCTCACAGGTCAAAATACGATGCCAATGTCACTTGTCACTACTATAAATATATTGGCCATATTCAAAAGAAGTGTCAGACCAAGAAACAAGATCTTCAGAATGGAGGAAAACCTGGAAATTATTCTAGCAATAACAACAACTCTTATGGTCATAGGAGAAATTTTCAGAATTTTTCCAACACTGTCTACTCAGTGCAGTCAGAATTTTCATTTATTGCACAAGATATAGCTCTTTCAGCAAGTACACTTACTTCCACTGCTTGGATCACTGATTCAGGTACTATATCACACCTTGTTCAAGACCGTTTTGCTTTCATTACCTACACAGAACTATGAGATCACCCAATTCAGGGTGTTGGCAGTACTACCAAAGGCATAGGCAAAGGAAATGTTAAACTTACTGCCATAGTAGGAAACTGATCTTACCCTATACTACTACATAATGCTATCCACTGCTCCACTACTCCATTCAATTTAGTATCCATTAGCCACATCACAAACATGAACTATGGGGTTAATTTCTATCAGAAGGGGATTACTATCATATTACCAAATAACCAAAATGAAATCATTATGTCAGAACCAAAATGGAATAGCTTATACATACTCAATATTACTTCAATCATCTCTCACCATGCCTATGCTGCCCAAACCCCACAAAACCATACATGGCATGACTGGCATAAAATCATAGGACATATCTATATGGGATCAGTTGAGATGCTAAAGGAAAAGGACATGGTCAAGAGAATAGAGGTCAACCCAGGCATTCTGCCATCTTAGTATATATCATGTATCAAGGCCAAGTCTCACATCATACCATTCCCACAACAATTCAAGACTGAATACAAAGAAATTGGTGACATGATGTTTACTGATATTTGGGAGCCAGCTTAAACTACTGAAATTAAAGAAGAATGCTACTATGTTAGCTTCACAGATGGTACAACATGGTGTACTTAGATCCACTTCATGAAAAAAAAGAATGTTCTTAGACACATCAAAGATTACCAAGCCTTTATCAAGACTCAAACTGGCAAAAACCTCAAAACTATATGATTTGACAGTAGAGGAAAATATATTGATCATGAGGTAATTGACTATCTCAAATCTTGTAGAATATGATATGAAATTACAGCTGCCCAAAATAGCACTGCCGAACATCTTAATCGTACCCTAATTGAGCACATGCGTACTATGATACTTGAACACAATATCCCCTATTTTCTCTAGCCAGAAGCAGTCACTTATGCCTGCTATCTTAAGAACAGATTATCAACACAAGCCCTCAAAGAACTCATTACCCCAAAAGAAGCTTTCACAGGAAAAAAGCCTAATATTTTAATACTTCAAGAATTTGGAATTAAATGCTGGGTCTTTCAACAAAATAGTCAAAACTCTAAACTCAACCCAAAATCCTGAGAATTTATCTTTGTTGGCTTATCAGATCATAGCAAAGCTTGGAGATACTGGAATCTCCACTCACACCAGATTCAGATATTCTGGAATGTGATCTTTGAGAATCAAACACATGAGTATCACTATACTATCCCAAATCCTGCTAGCTTCAACAATGTCACTAATACTTTAAACTCTCTATCGCTTGAGGGGAAGCAGGAAATATTCAAGCAAATTTTGGGTTCACAACTTGATTCAAAATTTGACTTAGAATCTCCCAAAACCCCAAAGAAAACAACTACAAATTATTCTGTTTAACTACCCAATGTACCATCAAAGTCATATATTCCAAAACCAGCACCACTACTCTGCAAACGCTCTGCCCATATTGCATCCCAACCATCAATAGACTATCATGTCCTTAACAATCCTCAAGCCAGGAACAAACCCCTAGATTAGGAAACTGTCATCCCACTCAACTCTGATCAAAAACCCACTAACGAGTTTGCACTTCTCTCAAGTAACCTACTACTTCAGATGAGCCCTCATCCTATTATGAAGCCATATCCTGACACGATGTAGCACAATGGCAAGACGCAATGAACAAAGAAATCACTCAACTAGAAAACACTAGTATCTGGAAACTCACTGAATTACTAGCGGATTGCAAACCTATCAAATGTAAATGGGTTCTCAAAGTCAAATGAGACCACACTGGTGCCATTACACATTATAAAGGCTGCCTAGTTGCTAAGGAATTTTCTCAGATTTCTGGTATTGATTTTATAGAAACTTTTACACCTGTAGTTCGACTTGAAACTTTCTGGACCCTTATAGCCATTGCTGCCTGCTACAAGCTTGATATTCATACTATGAATGTAGTTGGGGCTTATCTAAATAGTGAACTCAATGAAATAATCTATATGAAACAGTTATCTAGCTATAAAGATGAAACCAATTATATCTACAGATTACGTTGTTCACTCTATGGACTCAAACAGTCTGGTGCCATCTGGAACAAGAAGCTAAATTCTGAATTTATTTCTCTAGGATTCACTCAACTCATTGCAGACCAATGTGTTTATATTCAACAGAACACAGATGGTATTGTCATTGTTGCTATACATATTGATGATATGACCATCTTAGTATCCTCTAATACTCTTATGTCACAGGTCAAATCTGACCTCAGCTCAAAGTTCAACACCCAAGACTTAGGCCCAGTCAAACAAATATTAGACATGGAAATAACCCGAGACAAAACCACTAGCTCTATTACAATCACCTAAACTCAATATCTCAAGAAGATTTTTGAGAGATTTCAGATGACTGAATGCTACCCTGTCACTACTCCACTCGATCCTAATATTAAACTCAACAAGACCTCTAATGATACCGAGCCTGTACCACCTCAGCTAGTGTATGAATATTCTACTGTTATTGGCTCACTCAACTTTGCTGCTATCGCTACTAGACCAGATCTCAAATACACAGTTTATGAACTATCTCAGTTCATGAATAATCTCTCACCAATCCATTGGACAACAGCCAAACATGCCTTTCACTACATCAAAGACATACTCAACTTAGACATCACCTACTTACCTTCCAATCTCAATCCTCATAGTTATTCAGATGCTAATTGGGGAACAAACCTGACTGATAGAAGGTCAGTATCAGGCTATGCCATCATGTTTGGAGGAGGAGTTATCTCTTGGTTGTAAGAAAGCTAAACTCCAAGCTGGAATAAAGCCAACTGCTCTTTGTTTAGTGATTAACAAAGAGAACTCGATAGAGTTCTTGTTAGATTTTCTATACTACTTATACAATTATTATATGATCTGTGCACTACTTTTCCATGCCTATTATGTGACCCATCATGTGACATTATGTGATGTGATGCTGTGAGTGTGACTATGTGACACTTGTGACATGACACTTTCCTGCACTCTCTTCTGTGTAGTAAGTTCAAGATAAAAGAAAAAGAAAAGAAAAGAAATATAAATAATGACTTAGCTATTTTGTCAAATCATGACATCACCTTTCTCTTAAGTTTTCTCATTCTGAGGAATTTCCTACAACTCATAGTATAGGTCCATTATGTTGCCCATCTTATCGTCATCTTCTTCTGTCCATTCTCTAACTCCTGAATTTTCTTCCTTGATTTCTTCTTCTTTTGTGATTGTTTCCATTTTTCTTTCCCTTGATTACTTTCCTTTCCACCGTCTCCAATTCCTTTCTAGCCTTCCCCAATATTCTTGATTGTACCTTTTATCTGACCATCCAAACAGTTTTCTTGCTGTAAATCTCCCTGACAATTCTCCTCTTCTAAACGTTTTTTCCTCACATTTCTGTCTTGCTACATCTTCTATATCTTGTTGATATTCTTTTTCAAACTCCTTAATTGCTTCTTTTGCATTTTTCAAGTTTTTCTTTTCTTCCCATGTATCTGACTCTGCTGTAAATCCTTTCTAGTGTACTAAGTATTTATCCTTCTTGTCGCTTATTCAAAATCCTCTCCACCTCCCATTTTTCTTCCCCTTCAATTATTACTAGAGCTGGTTGCTCCTTCTTCTGCCCTTCTACTTGCCCTACATATTTACATATCCTACTAACGTTTACTACCAGATGTATCTTTACTGTACTAGGTAGTTCTAATTCTACTGCGTTCGATGATACGATCTTCTTAATCTTGTAAGGGCCTACAAATCTCTCCATCAACTTGTCTGTCCTTCTCCTGACCATCTGGTATTTCAAGTTCTTAGTACTCAACATCACTAAGTCCCCTACTTTATAGTTATTTACTTCTGCTCTTCTTTTATCTGCATATCTTTTCATCTCTTCCTGTACTTTTCCTAGCGCTGCTTTTGCTTTCTCTTGTATCTCTTTCATTTTCTTGATGAATTTCTCTGCCCCTTTATACTTCCTCTTCCTTCTTCCTTCAAACCCCATTTTAGGATCTTGTCTATAATTTGCCTTAAAAGGTGATGTCCTAGTACTTGAGTATACTTTGTTATTATATGCAAACTCTGCCATTCCTAACCATTCTGGTTACTGCTCTTGTCTATAATCAATGAATATCCTTAAGTACTGTTCCAACTTCTAATTTACCCTCTCTGTTTGTCCATCTGTCTGAGAGTAGAATGCTGTCGACAATTTACTCTTAATTCCCAACATTCTGTTCAACTCTTGCATTAGTCCTGCTGCAAATTGTGGTCCTCTGTCTGATATGATACTCTGAGGCAGACCATGTAATTTCCACACATTGTCTCTGAACAACTGTGCTAGCCCCTTTGCTGATGTTTTCTCCATAGTAGGTATAAAATGCACTATTTTTGTTAACCTATCAACCACTACTAAGATCGAATCATATCCTTGAGCTAAAGGCAACTTAGTGATAAAGTCTGCTGATATATGTGTCCAAGGTTTTTCTGGAATTGAGTTAGGTATTAATTTGCTGGCTGGTTGTTCTGTGCGATTTTTGTTTTGCTAGCAGGTGTCGTATCTCTCTACATACCGCTTTACTTTTTTTGTAACCTAAAAATTTCTAGTAACCAATTCTACCATTTTCCATTGCCCCCATGTTCTTCTATTGGTGTATCATGATGCAGTCTAATTATCTCTGCTCTAAGCTTGTTATCTTTTGGTACATAGACTTTTCCTTCCTTGTACATTATACCATTAACCTCTTTCCACTCCTTATCTCTCAACATCTTTACTCCTGCTCGTTTTATTTCTTCCATAGCTTTTACCACTTCATCATCCTTTACTTTTGACTTTCTAATCTCCTCTAGTAGATCTATCCCATCTACTATTATTTCTACTGCCTCTGTTCTTCTTACTTCCATCTATTCTGGTTTTACCAATGTCTCATCCTTATTATCTTTTTCTATCCCTACCTTTCAGTCTGGTCTTCTGCTTAGACTATTTGCCTTTTCCATCTTGCTTCCAGGGACATGTTTTAGCGTAAAGTCAAATCTCAACAGGTATAAAGCCCATCTTGCTTATCTCTGATTTAGCTTTTGTGTTTTTATGAAGTATTTGAGGTTTTTGTAGTCTGTCCAAATCTTGAATTTAATTACTGCCCCTTCTGGAAAGTGTCACTACTCTTCTAGGTATCTGATTATAACTAACATCTCTTTGTCATATATCTCATAGTTATGTTCTGTATCACTTAGAGATTTTAAAATGAAAGCCACTGGTCTCCACATATTGTCAGAGCACTTCATAGATAGTACTTCTCCAGTTGCATAGTTCGAGGTATCAGCCTCCACCCTAAACTCCTTATCTAGATCTGGGGCTGCTAATACTGGTTTCATTGTAAAAACTCCTTTCAACTTATCAAATGCTTTTTGTTGCTCCTGCCCCCACTGCTACTTCATATCTTTCCTAGTGAGCATATTCACTGGTCTGGCCACTCGAGTGAAGTCTTTGATAAACCTCCTGTAATAGTTTGTGAGGCTTAAAAATTTCCTAATATTTTTGGGCTCTGACCAACTTAATACTCCATCTACCTTTTTCTTTTCCATTTCTATTCTGTTAGGTCCTATAACTACTTCTAAGAACCTTATCTTCCTTACTTTCCATATACATTTCTCTGGTTTGACATACAAGTTATTTTTCTCTAACCTCTTTAATACTTCTTCCACTATTTCATTGTGTCCTTCCTCAGTTTCTGTTTTTACCAACACATCATCTACAAATGCAGCGACCTTTCCTTCATTGATTAGATTCCTTAGAATTTCATTCATCATCGCCTGGAATATGGCTAGTGAGTTTGTCATTCCAAAGAACATTACTGTTGGCTCAAAGGAGCCCACATACATTGTAAACACTCCTTTCCACTTATCCCCTTCTTTGATCCTCATATTATTGAACCCCCATCTTAGATCCATTTTTGTGAATACTTTCTTGCTACCCATGTTGTCTATCAAGTCTGTAATTAATAGTAGCAGATAGTTGTTCTTCACTGTCTGGTCATTTAGATTGCAGCAGTTCATAACTATTCTCTTACTTCCATTCTTTTTTCCTACAAAGAATACTGGCGACATTTGAGGAGATTTTGATAGTCTGATATATTCCTTTCTTAGTTGGTCTTCCACAAAATTCTGAACTTCCTCCCTCTTATTTTTGGATAGAGAGTAAATTCTTCCTTTTCGTGGTTTGAACATCTCTTTGAGATCTATAGCATGATCCCAAACTTTCCTCATTGGCATCCTCTCTGACTCTACTTTCCCAAATACTTTTCTCCACTTTAGAAACTTTCTTGGGACCATTTTCTCAATTTTCCTGTGATCTTTCTCGATTTCCTTTTCTCTTCCCCAATTCTCTTTATCATTTATCGCCCATCTGACGATTTTCTCTTCTTCTAGGGTTACTATCCTTTTTCCTCTTTTCTTCTTATCTTCCTCTTTTACTTTTACTCTGCTACACAAGGGTGAACATTTTGTCATTTTGACCTCTCCCATTTCCCAATTTATCTCTGGGTTGTGTGCTGCCAACCATAGTATTCCCAAGATTATTTCTGTTTTTCCCAGGTTGCATACATCCATCCTCATTCTTTCTATATGACCTTTGTAATAGATGTTCACCTTTATTTGGTAGGTGATCGCTCCTCCACTATTGTTTGTTCTATCCATATTTCTAACCATTATTGGTCTTTCCAACTTTTGCAGCTTGAACCCATGCCTGGCTGCCATCCTTTTGTCTATAAACATCCCTGTGGCACTACTGTCCAAGAGTGCTTTTATGGTCACACCTTCATATATATCTAGTTTTTCTACCCCCATATTTAACTACACTTCTCTTAGTATCTTGAAGGTTCTCCTGACCTCCCTTTGACTATTCTCCTTTTTTGCTGCACTTTCTGGTTCTCCTGACCATGTACCGCTTTGCTGCGCCTTTATCTCTCTAGGCCACACTGCTTCTTTCTCTTTTCTCTTTTGGTACCCACACCATCTTTGTCTATTTGAAATCACTTTCTGTTCTCTATTCTCATCTACGTGACATCTCTTTTTTTCATACCTTTCACACCCCATATATGTTACTATCACCTCTCTGGTATACCATCCCAGTTCTAGTAGGCATGCCTCATCTGGGATGCCTTTTCCACAGTGTTCCTTTGCTCTTTTTTTTAGCTCTTCTGCTGAGCTCCTCCTCCATCCTTGCTGTGCATTTTGTGGCATTGCCACATGTGCTGCTCTCTCCTCTACTCTTCTCTTTTTCTTCTTCACCTTCTTCTATAATGGATACTCTCTACATTTGTATCCCATTTCTCTGCACTTGTAACACTCAACCTCCACTGCTCTTATTCTTTTTATTGTCTTCTCCCCAACTCCACACTGCATCACCCTGTTTTTCAACACTTCGAACTTATTCTGGGGAATATTGGTCCTCTTTTCCCCTTCCTTCTTATTCTTGCAGTTTCAGGCCAGGTGCCTGAACCCTTTGCAGTATTGACACAACTTTTCTCTTCTTCCTTCTAGTTCAGCTTTTAATTTAGCAAAGGCATGCTTTTCATTGAGCAAGGATCTCTAATCTAGACAGCCCTCTAGAAGTAACTATCACTTCTCTGCATGTACTAACTCACAATGGAGCATAGCACGAGGTTTATACTAAGTATACTACTAAACACTACTTGATTGCAAGGTCAGGTCTCAGTAGTAATACCCAAGCTTGGTACTACACTTTCACTGTCAATCCCTAACTGATTGACAAGTCCTCTTAAGCCAAGGGCCTAGCTATGTATGGAGGTGGCTACCGATTGCAATGATCAGTGGCTAAGGGTTGATATAATGAGAGTAAAGAGTGAGCAAAGTCCAAGGCAGACAGTACTCTGAAGTGAATTGAGTTCTAGTATAAGAAAGCTAAACTCCAAGCTGGAATAAAGCCAACTGCTCTTTGTTCAGTGATTGACAAAGAGAACTTGATAGAGTTCCTGTTAGATTTTCTATACTACTTATACAACTACTATATGGTCTGTGCACTACTTTTCCATGCCTATCATGTGATCTATCATGTGATATCATATGATGTGATGCTGTGACTTCCTATCATGTGACTGTGACTATGTGACACTTGTGACATGACACTTTTCTGCACTCCCTTCTATATAATAAGTCCAAGATAAAAGAAAAAAAAAAGAAAAGAAATATAAATAATGACTTAGCCATTTTGCCAAGTTATGACATTGGTACTCAAAGAAACAGCCTACAGTCACATTGTCTACAATGGAAGCTGAATACATGGCACTCAGCAATATAACTCGTAAATGCCTCTGGATCCAAGAATTACTCACCAAACTCAAAATATCATCTAATAGATCCACTATCATCAATGTTAACAACCAAGCTGCAATAAAATTCATAGAAAACTCACAGTTCTATGCTGGATCAAAACATATCAACATTCGTCACCACTTCATCTAAGAGTACATTGCTTCTAATGAAGTTTCAGTACAATACTGTGCAACTGATGATAATCTTGCTGATATATTTACCAAGGCATTCCCAAAAGTGAAACATAAACATTTTGCTAAACTTCTTGGTATGACTAGAACCACATAGATCCTCGTTAAGGGGAAGTGTTGTGATAATTTTAGATAACAACTTCAGATCTTTATTATTGAACATTTGCAACATGTATACCTTATTACTCATTGTTAGTCTACTAGCTACATAGCTCTCTGGAACTCTACAGTATCCAATGTACTAACTGTAAACTATAAAAACTTGGACTATAACCTCTATAATATAATACATTAACCTTGCATTACAACAGAATATAGTACAAGTATACTAACACAGTCCACTCAATTGCAAGGTCAGGTCTTAGTAATGATACCTGAGCTTGGTACTATACTTCTACCTACTGTCCCTAACTGATAGTAAAGTCCTCTTAAGCCAAGGACCTAGCTATATATGGAAATAACTAGTGATCATGATAATCACTGGTCGAGGGTTGATAAGTGATGAGAATGAGATAAGCAAGGTTCAAGGCAGATGGTGTTCTGGATATGAAATTGAGTTCTTGTGTAGTGACTTAGCCTAAGATGACTTAATTGCACTCCAAGTCCAAGTTGACAAGGAGAACTCAATGGAGTTCCTATTATTTCCTATACACTACTTATACAACTACTATATGGTCAGTATACTACTTTCCCACAGTCATCATGTGACATCACCTGTCATGTGATTATGACCCTGTGACTCTTGGTCATGTGATGTTTTCTTGCACTCTTTCCTTGTGTAGTCCAGAAAAAGAAAAAATAAGAAAAGAAAAGAAAAATAAAATAATGACTTAGCCATTTTGCCAAGTCATAACAGCATTCTTCTGTGCTATTTCTTTGTTTTCCTATCTCTATTGGTTTGCCCATTCCTCTGTTGGTTATTCCTGAAGCTATCTTGTAGTTATAGTGAATATTGGTCCATTCATATCCTTGTTCTACTGCTGTGATTGCCATCTTCTATTGTTTTAGGCTCTTTGGGACTTAGCTGGGTGGATATACCATTATAGCTCTGATGATTTCTTAGTTTATGTTCTTTAGCAAAAATATTGTGTGTTGGTCATCTGTTTGTGCTTTGTTTGCTAGGGCCATGAATTTAATCAGGAAATCTGTGATGTATTTTTTTTGTATAAATGTTTCAATATGCTATTTTGCATTAGCTTCTTTCATCTTGTTGTTATATACCAGTTATAGTTCTACTTTAAAAGCATCCTAACTTGGAATGTTATCTTCTTTATCTATCTTATTAAGCTTTTGTTGTGCAAATGCTCCTATAGTTTCTCCTTTGAATCTGCCTAATACTGCAATGATCTTCTTATCTATGTCCATGATCTTGTTGACTTCTAAGTAGAGCTTCATTGTCCTCCACTAGTATTCAAATGTCTTCCTGTCTCCATTGAACTATTCAGGTTCTGGGACCATTGACTTGTGGTTTACTATTTCTGTTGTTGGTGTTGATGTTATCCTGGTTGTTGGTGCTGGTGTGACTACTTATGTTCTAGATATATTTCTCTTTGGTTGTTCTATTGATGGTGCATCACTTAACTTGTTGAGTTCTTCCTTATCATTTATTTTGTCAGCCTCTGATTCTGTCTCTTGTATGTCCTGTTCTTTAGACTCTTCTTGGTACTCTGACTATTCTTCACTGATGTGAACTGAGCTGAGTCACCCTTCAAGGTCTTTTATCTTCTATGCTCTAATTATATATTCAGTAGCAATCTTTGCAATATACCAATGGCCAGTCTTCTAGTTTGCTATTTTTCTAGTTGCAAGGTGAGTTGGTGACACTTTACCAAATATTATGACCTTAAGGAGTAACTCATGTTGTAACACTTAAGTAAAGACTCAAGAATGAGGTAAGAGTAGAGAAGGAAGAAAATAATGCAATTGGTAAAGCATAAGGAATACAGAAGAGTATCTACTGTTTATATACTTATGTACCATAAGATAGGAGAAAGAAGTACATATGGCAGGCATGAGGTCTGCTGAGTAAAGAACATGCTCTACCAGTGAGGTGCTGACTGAGCTAGTGTATAATTAAGAAAATGTCAATGGATAGAAGTAGTCCATGCAGTAGTATCATGGAGAACACCTGTATGAAATGAGGTTGATCATAATAACTAGTATCCTGGAAGAGCAAGCATTAAGAGATAATTGAAAATTTTCAATGAAATTGGCTTACTAGTGCCTACTCTGATCACTACCTATGCTGACAACAATGGGTCTATATCTAATAGCACTACTGACAAATACTATCATTGAACAAAGCACATAGATGCCAAATTTCATTTTGTAAAGGAGTATATGAAAAAGGGGAAGCTAATGTTCAAGTATATTCTTTTAGCTGATAACCTTGCTGACCTATTTATAAAACCAC
>Ga0153994_1000335_pt1 | contig 13705 bp, 15 predicted proteins | sample TSNC078MetaG_FD_104735 | JGI IMG/M metagenome (GOLD analysis project Ga0153994, IMG submission 104735) | Attine ant fungus gardens microbial communities from North Carolina, USA - TSNC078 MetaG | ecosystem: Host-associated > Fungi > Mycelium > Unclassified | place: USA: North Carolina, Lumber...
GATTATTCCCTCCAGGAGCCTCATCTAATTCTCTGAGGAATCTCCTGGAGGTGAGTTGTAACATATTCCATACTATAATTTAACTGAGGAATCTCCTGGAGTCCACTTCGGTCGCCCTCACAGATGGGTAAGATAAGAGACATATATGATAAGTTGTAAGAAATTTTCAGGACAAAAATTCTTAAGAGAGGGGTACTGTCATGAGTCGCCTCGACTATAACCAAAGAATATGACACAGACTGAAATTGAACCCTAGACTGATAAGGACTTGTAGAATAAATAAGGACAAACAGTGCAAAAATGTATAAGTAGTGTAGCTGAATAAAGCGAGAACTCTATTGAGTTCTCTTCTAACCCTAAAGAGCTCCCTTAGTCCTAATCTAGAATTAAGATCTTAAGTCAGTTGCTGATAGTGATTGATTTAGTAAAATGGCACACTTCATAACAACTACAGAAAGAATGTCAGCAGAGGGCCTTGCAAAGCTATTTCAAGATCACATATAGAAGTTGCATGGACTCCTGGAAAGCATTGTATCAGATAGAGGAGTATAGTTTGTGACAGGAATGATGAAGAAGCTGAACCACTTATTGGAAATCCAAACAAAACTTTCGATGGCCTATCATTCTCAAACAGATAGGCAGACAAAAAGGATAAACCAGGAATTGAAATAGTATCTGAGGGTCTTTATTAACTATAGACAAGAGCAATAGCCAGATTGGTTGGGAACAGCAGAATTTACGTATAATAACAAAATCCATGCGGCAACAAAAATATTGCTATTTAAAGCAAACTATGGCCAGGACCTGAGGATGGGATTTAAGGGGAGGAGAAAGGGAAAATATAAAGTGGCAGAAAGAATGAAAAGGATCTAGGAGGAAGCAAAAGCAGTGCTAGAAAAAGTGCAGGAGGAAATGAGGAAGTTTACAGATAGGAAATATAGGAAGAGAGAAGAATACAGAGTAGGGGACTTAGTACTACTGAGTATAAAGGACTTGATAAAAGAAAGGAGATTGGAGAAGTTAACTGAACATTTTGTAGGACCCTACAAAGTCAAAGGGATCATTTCTAGTAACGTAATAGAATTAGAACTACCTAAATCTATTAAAATACACCCTGTAGTGAACATAAGTAGAGTATGACTCTATAAACTACAGATAAAGGGGCAGAAGAAGATACTGCCAAAACCAGTCATTATTGAAGAGGAGGAGGAATTTGAGATAGAGAAAATCCTAAACAAAAGGATGATAAGGGAGAAGGAAAATTTTTTGGTGAGATGGAAAGGATATATGGCAAAAGAAGACACCTGGGAGAATAGGGAAAATCTAGAAAACATGAAAGAGTTGGTAGAAGAGTTTGAAAGAGAGTACGGGAAAAAGGCTGAAGAACTTAGGTGACAAGAGTAGGAAGAAGAAGAAAAGGAATTTAGTCATGAATTACCTAAGGAGTTTATGGCAAAATTACTATATGGGTGGGGAAGAAAAAGAAGAGGAAGAAAAGATAGGATGAAAATTGGAGTCAATGGAAAAATTTCTTGGAATAAGGAAACTTGAAGAGAGGGCTATGTTATAAGAGCCCCAAGAAGGAAATAGTTTTCTATGTATTTGAACATTTGATTTATAATATTAAGATGTACAATGGGGTCAAGATATAAATAGCATGGAAACTTAAGTAATTAGATCATATGATCCAAGTCATGTAACTTTAGAGTACAGCCACTTGTAAAGTAGTATAAGTAGTAGCTCAATCCAATAAAGAACTCTATTAAGTTCTTCTTGAATATTCACCTAGGGTAATCACTAAGGACATTCACTGTCTATTGATAACAAGAAGTTAAAAAATTCCCTACTAGTAAGAAATGTGAATGAAACAGTGAATGTAAGGGGAGTAATAACATACCAAGTAAAGTACAATATGTTCTTCAAAGGACATGTAGAAAGAGCAAGGATGAACATTTGTAATCTGGGGAAAACAGAGATGATACTAGGGATGCCATGGCTAGCAGCCCACAACCCAGAGGTAGATTGGAAGAAAGGGGAAGTGAAAATAATGTGGTGTCCACCTATATGTGGAAAAGAAAGACAAGAGGTAAAAAAGAAGGTAGTAAAGAGAACAGGGGAAAATGAAAATGAAAAGGTACTAAGGACACTAGTGTCATGACTTGGCAAAACAGCTAAGTCATTATTTATATTTCTTTTCTTTTCTTTTCTTTTCCTTTTCTTTTATCTTAAACTTACTACACAGAAGGAAGTGTAGGAAAGTGTTATGTCACAAGTGTCACACACTCACAGTCACATGACAGGAAGTCACAGCATCACATCACATGATGTCACATGATAGGTGTAGGAAAGAAGTGCACAGACCATGTAGTAGTTGTATAAGTAGTATAAAGAATCTAATGGGAGCTCTATTGAGTTCTCTTTGTCAATCACTAAACAAAGAGCAGTTGGTTTTATTCCAGCTTAGAGTTTAGCTTTCTTACAACTAGTGCCTAAGAAATTTTGGAAATAGAAGAAAGTATTTGAAAAAAAAAAGTCAGAAAGGATGCCAGTACAAAAGGCCTGGGACTATGTAATAGAATTAAAGGAAGGGTTTATGCTGTTAGAGAACTACTCAGAGGCGATCACCCTTAAGCTAATGGATAGTCCCAGAAGCTAGTTTGAGATTTAAGTGGGGATATATCTACACACACTTGCTAGTATATATACTACACTAGATAGTCAGGCACACAGCACCATAGTAACTGACCTATAATCACAGAATATCCTAGAACAACTAATAATAGGCATTGCACTGCATGACCCAGACAGGAGAAGTCAGAAACAATGGGAGTGCGATATATGATCTGTCACTGGGCCATTAATAGAACAGACCCTCAGAACTTACTAAGCACAACCCTAGATGTCCCCTTACATACACCAAAGAAGAGAAAGGTGTATTCACTGTCCAGAGAAGAGAGAGAGGAAGTGCAAGCGTTTGTAGAGGATCAGCTAAAAAAAAGGTATATTCGACCTTCCAAATCATCCCAAACTTCACCAGTACATTTTGTGGCAAAAAAGAACAGAAAATGAAGGATAGTACAGGATTATCGACATATAAACCAGTAGATGATAAAAAATAGGTACCCCCTCCCTCTTATAGCAGATATATTAGATGGAGTAGGAAAGAGAAAAGTATTTACGAAGCTAGATCTAAGATGAAGATATAATAATGTTAGGATCAAAGAAGGAGATGAATAGAAGGCAGTGTTTACAACGTACATTGGAGTTTATGAATCTACTGTTATATACTTTGGGTTAACTAACTCTCCTGCTACTTTTCAAACAATGATGAACGACCTGTTCTGGGATCTCATAAACCAAAGAGATATCACAACCTTTATTGACAACATCTTGGTAGCTACAAATACAGAAGAAGGACATGATGAGCTGGTGAAAAAAGTATTAAGGAGATTGGAGGAGAACAACCTATTTGTAAAACCAGAAAAGTGTAGATGGAAAGTAAGAAAGATAGAATTTCTGGGAGTAGTAATCAGTCCAAAGAGAGTAGAAATGCAGAAAGAAAAGGTAAAAGGAGTGTTAAGCTGGCTAGTACCTAAAAATATCAAGGAGGTGCAAAAATTCTTGGGCCTAGCCAACTATTACAGAAAGTTTATAAAGGACTTTACCAAAATAGCTGTGCTGCTACACATGCTAGTTAGAAAGGAGCAGAAGTAAAAGTAGGAAAAGGAGCAGGAGAAAGCATTTGGAAGACTTAAAGCAGTGTTTACTATAAAACCAGTCTTAGCCATTCCAGACATAAATAGGGAGATGAAAATAGAAGCAGATGCCTCAGATTATGCAACTGGGGGGGTGTTGTTGACAAAGTATGAGGATGGGATATAGAAGCCAGTGACTTTCATCTCTAAGTCATTAAACGCTACAGAACAAAACTACAAAATACACAACAAAGAGATGTTGGCAGTCATTAGGTATCTAGAAGCATAGAGGCACTACTTGAAAGGGGCCAAACTTGAATTTGAAATCTGAACAGACCATAAAAACCTCCAGTACTTTATAACAAGCCAAAAATTAAACCGTAGACAAGCAAAATGGGCCCTATACCTATCATGATTTAATTTTGTATTAAAACACACTCTAGGAAAAAGCATAGGAAAGGCAGATAGATTAAGTAGAAGACCAGACTGGCAGGAAGGAGTGGAGAGGGATAACAAAGATCAGAAGTTGATAAAACCAGAATGGGTCAAAGGAGTAGGAATGTTAGTAAAAGAAGAAAATCTGAAAGAAAGGATTAAAAAGGCACAAGAAGGGGACAAAAAAATAGTAAAAGCAGTAGAGGAATTGAAGAAGGTAGGAATAAAAATGTTGAGAGATAAAGAATGGGAAATAGAGGATGGAATGATAATAAAGGAAAAAAGAATATATGTACCAAAGAGAAAACTCAGGGGAGAGGTAATACAATTACATTATGATACCCCAGTAGGAGGGCATAAAGGGAGATGGAAGATGACAGAACTGGTCACCAGGAATTACTAGTGGCCAGGAGTAACAAAAGAAGTAGGAAGATATGTGAATGGATGTGATGTGTACTAAAGGTACAAGAATTGAAATGAAGCACCAGTAAGAAAGCTTATGTCCAATGCAATCCCAGAAAAACTATAGAGCCATATCTTGGCAGACTTCATCATCAAACTGCCACTAGTCTAGGGATACAATGCTATCCTAGTAGTATACGATTACTTTAGTAAAATGGCACATTTCATAGTAATAACTAAGAAAACATCAGCAGAGAGACTTGCAAAACTGTTCCGAGATCATGTATAGAAGTTGCATGGACTTCCAGAAAGCATCATATCAGATAGGGGAGTACAGTTTGCAGTGGGAATAATAAGGGAGTTGAATAACTTATTGGGAATTCAGACAAAACTCTTGATGGTCTATTACTCTTAAATAGATAGGCAAACAAAAAGGATCAACCAGGAGTTGGAGCAGTACTTAAGGGTCTTTATCGACTATAGACAAGAACAGTGGCTAGATTGGTTGGGAACAGTGGAAGTTGCATATAATAATAAAGTTCACATAGCAACAAAAATATTGCCATTCAAAAAAATTATGGTTAGGACCTAAGGATGGAGTTTGAAGGAAAGAGAAAAGGGAAGTATGAAGCAGCAGGAAAACTCATAGAAAGGATAAAGAAAATTCAGAAGGAGATAAAGGCAGCACTAGGGAAAACACAGGAGGAAATGAAGAAGTTTGCAAATAAACAACGAGGAAAGGGAGAAGAATACAAAGTAGGTGTCACAAAAAAATGACTACTAAATAGTATCATGGAGGTATAACAAAATACCTGTTCAAATGAACTACATAAATAGCTAGACCCTCATTAGCAAGTAGCCTTGCTAACGTCGCCCTTTTGGTGTAGTGGTAAACCATACAGTATGTGACTACTGGTCCATAGCACAACTGTGACAGTAGAGGACTTAATACTGCTAAGTACAAAGGACTTGAAATGGCAAATGAAAGGGAGGAGATCAGAGAAGTTAACAAAGCATTTTGTGGGTCCTTACAAAGTCAAGGGAATTGTCTCTAGTAATGCAATAGAATTAAAACTACCTAAATCTATTAAAATACACTCTGTAGTTAATATAAGTAGAGTACGACTTTATAAACTGCAAGTAGAAGGGCAGAAGAAAATACTGCCAAAACCAGTCATTATTGAAGGAGTGGAGGAATTTGAAGTAGAGAAAATCTTAAACAAAAGAGTAGTACAAGGGAAAGAAAAGTTCTTAGTAAGATGAAAGGGCTATATAGTGGATACTTAGGAGAGTAGAAAAAACTTAGAGAATGTAAAAGAGTTGGTAGAAGAGTTTGAGAGGGAGTATAGGGAAGAGGCCGAAGAACTAAGGTGACAGAAGCAGAAAGAAGAAAAGAAGGAATTTAGTCGAGAACTACTAAGAGAGTTTATGGCAAAATTACTATACAGTTGGGAGAAAAAGAAGTATAAGAGAGAAAGAGAAAAGAGATAGAACAAGAATTAGAGTCGATGGAAAAATTCCTCAGAATGAGGAAACTTGAAGAGAGGACCATATTATGAGAGCCCTAAAAAGAAATTAACTTTCTGTACATTTGAATATCTGATCTATAATCTCAAGTCATACAATGGGATTGAGATATAAATAGTGTGGGAACTTAGATAATCAGATCATATGACCAGGTCAGGTAATCATAGAATATTCTAGAAGGACATGTGATCATAGACTAGTAGTTGTACAGCTACTATAAAATAGTATAAGTAGTAGTCCAATCCAACAAAGAGCTCTATTGAGTTTTTCCTGAACATCCACCTAGAATGATCACTAAGAACTATCATAGTCCTTTGATAACAGTAGTACTTTTCAAGATTGTCCTAAGATAAGGAAGAGTACTGATTCCTTAGAGTAAGATTTTAGAGAGGGAATACAGAAAGAGAAAACTTATTGTTCCCTTCTCTTTCTGGTCTGTATTTATCCTAACTAGTAATATGACAATGTTACAATATGGTAATACTACTTGTAACTAAAGAGTGACTAGTTAAGTGACAGTCCAGTAAGAGAAGCAATAAGGATAATAAGTTAAGTTAGTGTCTATAAATAGGCTACTCCAATGTTGTTCTATTTAGCACAAGTCCTAAAGATAGAAAGGAAATAGTCTGAGATTTCTCCAAAGAGTCTCATTTATATCAAGAGTCTAATGTCCATTTGGAATCTCCTAATGTTTAATGCATTACTGCATTGTAACATTCTTCATTAGTGTCATTATCTCATCTACTAACCACTCATTATCAGACCATGGCTAGTAATAGCTGTAGTTTCACTCAATATTCATAACATAATCCCTTTTGTTTGATTTGATGTCCTTATTGAATTCAATATCCAATGGGTTTTTCAAGGATGTTAGACCAGGTGACATTGTTGATGTTGTCATAGTAATCTCTGTCATCATCTTCCCAGTTTCGTTGTATGATTTGTTGAGGTCATCTCATAGGAAGATGTTAAAGGATGGGTCTCTAAGAGTTGGAGGTTGAGAGGAATGTAATGGTTTGACTAGTTGGGAGTCTATTTCTGAAGAGGACTTGTTTACTGTGTCTTCAAGGAGTAGGACGACATTGATTCTTTAGGGTTTTAGTGAGAAAATGTTCCAGAAGTCATTGTCTGGTTGAAATGAGACCAATAATGAAAGTGGAAAGTGGTTTAGTGTGGAACAGGTTTGGATAATTGATTCTGGCTTGCTTGGCTTGTTATTTGGCCACAGCAAATTATGATTGAGGTCATCATGGTTAGAGAAGGCAGAATATTTTGTAGTGATTAGGGTTTCTTTGATTATATTTTTTGCAGACATAACCAGTGCATTGGTTGAGAAAATGGTCATATCATAAAAGACTACTTACTGATTGTGATTTGGTTGATGATAAACTCAAAAGATGCTTATAAGCAAAGTTTAGACAGTAACAAGAGATGTTGTTAAGTCTGAGATCTAATCCTTAGACTATAAGTCCTTATATACATAATTATAATGGTCTGTGTACTAGAACAGATTATCACATGCTACTACCTATTGTTCTACATATAGTAGTGCCTTTGTACTATAAATAGTAATAACTTAACCATATGAAGGCTGTTCTTTGTTCTAAGAAAAGAACAGATGACTATCTATAGGTAATTAATAAAGTCCATGTGCAAACATTGAGACCTTCATATCTCCACAAATATTAATTGCCTTGGTGCCATTTTAGGCTCATTCTAAGTGGTATAAAGAGGGCTTCTTTGATGTCTAAAATCAAAGCATTGATCATAGTGGTTTTTGAGATATTGGCAATTTAATAAATAGTATCATAGTAGTTATCTGTTAATCTGTCTGATATCTCAGCTATCATTGATTGCCTTGAAACATGACTCATATCAATTGAAAGGTCTTTTCAAGGGCTTTTGGGTGCTGTTAAGGCCATGAGAATTGTTGAATAATTGATGGAGATATAGCCAAATGAAGTTTGTGACAGGTCATGTTAACTATAGACAAAGCATTGTATGCTGTCTGTAATGAAAGGGGGTGCATCCCTAGAGTCTCATAGTTCTGAATTTCCACAAGAATCATCTAGATTTTGTCTAGTTCCTTTTGAGATATTGCCAGTTTCCAGTCATCCAGTAATTTCATTATTACTAGAGTTGGTTTCTTGTATGTTGTCAGAAGTGTCCCCAGAGTCAGATCTAGTTGATAAGCTAGGGTCCTGATTGCTTGTGTTTAGTGAGTATTGTACTCTTCTTGCAGCGGTGTATAAGAGGTGTTGATAGATTATAGGAAGTGAAAACTTATTAAGATTCTTGAGATTATTTTGGAGTTAAAGAAATTGTTGATCTACTGTAAGAAAGCTAAACTCCAAGCCAGAATAAAGCCAACTACTCTTTGTTCAGCAATTGACAAAGAGAACTCAATAGAGTCTCTGTTAGATTTGCTATATTATATATACAATTACTATCATGGCTATGCATCTTGTTGTCTTTCACAGTCCTCATGTTTATCAGCTGACTTCTTTGTCACATGCTATGACTGTGACTCATGACCATTCTGTGACCTCAGTCACACCTTTGTGACTCTGTGACTGTCACATGATATTTCCCATGCTCTACCTTAGTAATAATCTAAAAGAAAAGAAAAGAAAAAGAAAAGAAATATAAATATTGACTTAGCTGTTTTGCCAAGTCATGACATCTACTATGTATTGGAGATGTAGATAAAAAGCCCAGTTTTCTCTGAATAGGTCAAAATTGGCAATAGCTACTGAATTCCTGATGAGAGTGGTCTGTAGCTGGACCAAAAATGGTCAAATAGCATGAATTATTGTATAGAGAAAGTTTCATCAATAGCAATGAGTTGTTTGGCATTAGTGAGGTTTGTTTCTGGTTCCCAAGTGTGTTCTGTTTCAGGGTATCCTTTCCAGTGAACTAGAAATTCTTTTACCTTATTTTTATTTCTGGCATCAATTATGTCTTTGACTTTTCATTCTTCTTCTTCTGCAATGATTCTTGGAGAGGGTCTTTCTAAGAATCTGCCATATTGGGTGTTCTTTTGTGTTGGCCAGAGAAGGTAAACATAGAAAATAGAGTACATCTTCTAGTGTGGTAGTAATTTTAGCTAGTAGTTGACAGATCCAGTTCTTTTCAAAATTTCAAAAAGGCCTATATGTTTTGGTACAAGCTTCTTTGGGATTCTTTTGATTTAGATATGTTGAAAGTCTAGTCAGACTTGTGTCCCTACTTTGAGATCAGGAAGTTTGCTTTTGATTCCCTGGTTGATGAAATTTTTGGCAACTTCATATGCTTGTTTGGCATTTGTCTGGATATTCTCTATATGGTTAATTCTGTTATCAGCTGTGATAGATGAGGTTTCTAGGGTGTTGATGTGGGTTTTTGTAGGATGTCTAAACATGAGTTTGAATGGGGTGTGTGATTGTCCTCTATAGAGTCTGGAGTTGTATGAATATTCAGCCATAAACAGCTTGTCAGCACAATAGATGGCAAGATAAAGTTCAATTTCCTAATTGAATCTTTTTGTGGTGCTGTCAGTTTGAGGGTGAAAAGCAGTGAATATAGCTTATTTAATTTCTAGTCTCTGTAAGAAGACCTTTATTGACTTGGCAATAAATCAAGGGTCTTGATCAGAAATAACCTTGTTGGAAATACCAAATCTTTGGAAAAGGTTGTCTATTAGAAGAGTTATGATTCCTTTCAAGGTTACTCCTTTTGTTGTTGGTACTAGTATTATTCCCTTTGTTAGGCTGTGGTTCACCATAGACAAAATAGAATTAAATTCCTTTGACTTGGATAAGTTGGTGATAAGATCTATGTTATGAAAGCTCTCAAAAGGAAATAACTTTCTATACTTTTGAACAGTTAATCCACAACCTCAAGATATATAATAGGATAAAACTATAAATAGCATAGGAAACTTAAGTAAACCATATCACATGATTAGATCAGGTGATTATAGAATATTCTAGAAGGATATATGACTGTGAGACTTTAGTACACAGACTATGTAAAAGTAGTATAAGTAGTGTATAGAATACAATAGAGAACTCTATTGAATTCTTCCTAAATATCTATCTAGAGTGAACTCTAAGTTTTTATGACTCTATGTTAACAATCTATAGCAACTTGAGTGAATGGTCAGTTAGATTGTGGTACAGGATTTCTTGGAGTGGCGGCTTTAGAAGGTGTTTGTTAAGGCATAGTCACTCAAAGGCAGCTAACCCTAATGCTAGGTAAGAGTTTCAGAAGCAAAGATAATATTCGAGTAAAGCTAAATCTAACTACACAAGCAGTCTTATATACTAAAACCAATGGTCTGTGCACTGTAGTCACGTGAGCACTAACTATTAATACCACTGTCCTATTTATAGATCAACAGACACATCAAGGCAGACTTAAGAGAGAAGGCAAGGAGAGTGTAGAAGAGCATCTCACAAGTACTTAGAATAGCCTCTTAGGTGGGAGCCTTACTCACGATCTAGGCTATTCCCTAGGATATCCCCTTACAGTGTCAATTGATCTTGTATCTTTGGCAGTTTTTATAGCCTTTGACATAGTTAGTGATGAATTGTTTGAGTTCAGATCATAAGTGATGTTCTAACACTTTTCTGAGTGTCTTCTTGATACCAGGGTGTCTAGCTGTTAGTGAGTCATAGTATTGCTTGAGTATGTTTTGTTTTTCTTCCAATATCAGCTTATTAGATAGTTCTTCTGCTAGAAATGTTGATTTGTTGAAAAGATTGTCTGATATCACTTGTTTTGGTTTATCTTTATCCTTGTGTTATGACTTAGCAAAATGGCTAAGTCATCATTTATTTTTCTTTTTCTTTTTCTTTTCTTTTGGACTTACTATACAGAAGAAAGTACAAGAAAGTATCACATTACAAGTATTACAGTTATATGATAGGAAGTTACAGAGTGATGTCATATAATGTCACATAATAGGTCACATGATGAGTGTGGGAAAACAGTGCACAGACCATATAGTAGTTGTATAAGTAGTATAGAAAATCTAATAAAAACTCTATTGAGTTCTCCTTGTCAACTTAAACTTGGAGGATAATTAAGTCGTCTCAAGCTAAGTTGCTATATCTTATCCTCAATGAATTTTTGAGAGAGAGCATCTGCAGCAGTGTTTTTGTTGCCAGCAATGTACTTGATTTTGATCTTATAAGTACTAAGTGTTGTTAACTATTTTGTTATTTGTCATGACAGTTTAGCTGGATTAGTCTAATAAATAATGTTGTTGTGATTGGTCCAGATAATTATTTCCTCTGGTGCTCTATCAATATAGTGTCTCTATTCTTGGATAGCTCAAATGATAGTGAGAAATTCCTGTTCCAAGGTATAGTATCGTTTTTCTACTGATGATAGTGGTTTTGAGTAGAAGAAGTAAGGGTGTTGTATTCTATTGTTGTCTCTTTGAGTGAGTACTGCTCCTGCTGTATGATTTGAAGCATTGGTGAATATTTCAAAAGGTTTTGTTGGATTAGGAAAAGTTACAGAATCCAAGAAAATTTCTCATCTTCTTGACTATTGAAGGTGCAGGCTAGTCAGATATGCCTTTGAGTTTAATTAGATCCATCTGGACTTGATCAGGAGAGATAATATATCCAAGGTAAGAGAGTCATTGTTTGGCAAATTGGCACTTCTTGGGTTTGAGATATAAGTCATGTTCTTGAAGTATTTTCAATACCTCTTTTGTTGTCTTGTATAATTGTTTCTTTGTTGGAGCATAGATGAGAATGTTGTTTATATAAACCAGTATGAGGTTTTTGGTGATGAGTGGTACAAATATTATGTTTATCATTATTTGAAATATTGCAGAACTATTGCATATTCTGAAGAACATGACAGTGAATTTGAATAGTTTTTAGTTGGTTCTAAATGCTCCTTTCTATTGATCTTGCTTTCAAATACAAATGTTGTTGTATCCAAGTTATACATCTATTGCAATGAAGTATTTTGATTCTTGTAGTTTGTCAAGAATCATTTGGATGCCAGAGATAGGGTAGATATTCTTGATCATATGTTTATTGAGATAATGATAGTCTTGACATGGTCATAGTTTTCTATTTTTTTTGGCCACAAAGAAGAAGGGTGAGGTTATTGGCGATTTTGAATACTTAATATATTCTTTTCATAGATTTTTTTCAACAAATTTCTCCTCTTCTTTAATTTCTGCAAAGAAAAGCTTGTAAGGCTTGAAAGCTTTAGGTTCAAATATTGGTTTTATTTTGATTTTGTAGTCCTAGGGTCTTGCTGGTAAGAATCATTCACTTTTCTTCTAGTCAAATAGTGATAGGTATTTATGATATTTGTTACAACCTTAAAGAGTAACTCAGGTTGCAATACTTTAAGTAAAGACTTGAAGATGAAATGAGAGTTGAGGAAGGAAGGAAATGATACAATTGGTAAAGTGTAGGGAATACAGAAGAGTATCTACTGTATATATATCTATATACCATGAAAAGTATGTGAGGAATACATATGACAGACATGAGGTCTACTGAGTAAAGAACATGCCCCACCAGTGAGGCACTGACTGAGCTATTAGATATATGAAGTAATATAAAACAAAGAAGCAGTCCATGTGTAGAATACCTGGAGACAATAAGGTTGATCATTATAATATTCTTCTAGAACTATTTGTTTAGTAGTTTGGTTATCTTTTTGCTTATTTTTCTATGCTAGTACCTGTAAAGCAGAGATTTTAGAATTTAGTTCATAAATCTTATAGTTTATCAACTATGAATTTTCTTGCTGAGAATCCAATAGTTTACTATAATTTTTTGTTAGTTCAGTATTTTTCCATTTAATCATATCTTTTTTCCAATCAATAATTGGATTATATTTCTTAAGCTATGGTATTCCAAGTATAATTCATAGTTTTCCTAAATCTACAACCACTAGTTTGAGCTTGAGTTTGTGATAGTCAATAATTGCATCTAGTTTCACATAGTCAGTTATTTTTTTGTTTTTGTTTATTTTCCATCATATAGGGACTTAGTTGTGACAACTTAATCTTACTTCTTATTTAAGTTAACAAGGAGAACTCAATAGAGTTTCCATTATTTTCTATACTGTCATAATGGTGACACCATGATACACATGCATGGCTTAGTCACCTGACTATCAGCCACCCCAGAATCTTCCAAATTATTTAAATAATCCTATTTATTGTAATTTACCTTAGTTTCGTTCTCCCTTGGAAAAACTCCACTCTGCTTGATACTCTTACTTTTTCCTCTCAAATATAATCCTACTGAAATCCAAAAGGGGCAAGTGTAGAGGTGGGCACAACTTGTTGTTGAGACCAAGCCCTCTTAGAGTAAATTTTCCTCCCAGAGTCATTCCTGACATATATACTACTTATACATAGTCTGTGTACTACTTTCCCACACCCATCATGTGATGTGACCATGCAACTTTCTCATCATGTGACTGTGACCAAGTAACATTTGTGATATAATACTTTTCCATACTCCTTCCTATGTAGTAAAGAAAAAAAAAAAAAAAAAAATAAAAAAAAAAAAAAGAAATAAAGTGAGTAGTTATTTAGGTTCATTTCAAACTTTAATTGATGTAAAGTAAGTGGTGATCTTACCTGTGTTTAAAGAAATTAGTTAGGTTAAAAGTTTAAA
>Ga0153994_1000336_pt1 | contig 13647 bp, 11 predicted proteins | sample TSNC078MetaG_FD_104735 | JGI IMG/M metagenome (GOLD analysis project Ga0153994, IMG submission 104735) | Attine ant fungus gardens microbial communities from North Carolina, USA - TSNC078 MetaG | ecosystem: Host-associated > Fungi > Mycelium > Unclassified | place: USA: North Carolina, Lumber...
AAGAAGTATTCAATAGCATTAGATTATAGATTGTATATGTATCTAACAATGGACTTGAGATTGATTTTTCTTATGATTTGAGAGATGAAGAAATAAGTCAGAATAGCAGATTGTTGTTAGAAGAAAGCACTGTAATCTTTCAGACAATAGAAAGAACAAGAGCGCTTTCTCCACCTCTACCAGCCAAGACGGCTACTGCTAAACCTACCCCTGCAAAGGTGGCCACCAAACCTCACAGACTGTTAAAGGAAGGGAGCATAGTGACCTGACAGACAACACTATCTGCTACTTCACAGACTGTTGTAGGAGGGGAGCATAGCGGACTGACTTCAACACAAAGTTCAAAACGCAGAATTAGTAGAGGGATCAAGCCAGGCCAGAGGCCTGGATGAAAACCTCGTCTAGTATGTATGCTGCATCGCATGTGGGAATGATGGCACTGACACATAGTTCAACTTTTCACACACACCCTCTCTTTTCACTCAAATTCACTCAAAAATTCTACAAAATTCAAATAAATTCACAATAAATTGGAATAAATTGGAATAAAATTGGAACAGGCAGTGAGCAAAGCAAGCTAACTGTGGCCTCACTGTTGTAGGAAGGGAGCAAAGCGACCTGACTTACAACAGTGTAAATTACCAGTGAAGGAAGGGAGCAGAGCAACCTGATGTACAATTTGCAAACTAACTGTGGCCTTACTGTTGTAGGAAGGGAGCACAGCGACCTGACTTACAACAGTGCAAATTAACAGTGAAGGAAGGGAGCACAGCGACCTGACACACAATAGTGCAAATTAACAGTGAAGGAAGAGAGCATAGTGACCTAATGTACAACAGTGCAAATTACCAGTAAAGGAAAGGAGCACAGCGACCTGACATACAATTTGCAAACTGACTATGGCCATACTATTGTAGGAAGGGAGCACAGTGACCTGACTTACAACAGTGCAAATTACCAGTGAAGGAAGGGAGCACAGCGACCTGACGCACAATATTGCTCACTATGACACAGACTGCTGTTAGAAGGGAGCAAAGTGACCTGATGGACAACACTATCTGCTGCTGCACAGACTATTGTAGGAAGGGAGCATAGCGGACTGACTTCAACACAAACTTACTAACGCAGAATTAGTAGAGGGTTCAAGAAGGGCCGGAGGCCCAGATGAAAACCTCGTCTAGTATGTATGCTACAAGAAACATGGGATGATGCTGCTGACTAACTGCTGACTAAATTTTGCCTAAGCGTTCCCACATCCTCTCTTTTCACTCAAAAACTCTACAAAATTCAAATAAGTTCAGAATAAATTCAAATAAATTAGGACAAATAAGAATAAATTTGGAACAGGCAGTGAGCAAAGCAAGCTGACTGTGGTCTTACTGTTGTAGGAAGGGAGCAGAGCAACCTGACTTACAACAGTGTAAATTACCAGTGAAGGAAGAGAGCAGAGCGACCTGATGTACAATTTGCAAACTGACTGTGGCCTTACTGTTGTAGGAAGGGAGCACAGCGACCTGACTTACAACAGTACAGATTAACAGTGAAGGAAGGGAGCACAGCAACCTGACACACAACAATGCAAATTACCAGTGAAGAAAGGGAGCACAGCAACCTGACACACAATATTGCTCACTATGACGCAGACCGTTGTTGGAAGGGAGCAAAGTGACCTGATGGACAACACTATCTGCTGCTGTACAGACCGTTGTAGAAAGGGAGCATAGCAGACTGACTTCAACACAAACTTAATAACACAGAATTAGTAGAGGGTTCAAGAAGGGCCAGAGGTCCAGATGAAAACCTCGTAGGTCCTATTTGCCAAGATTTGTTACTGATAGTTAGTGTCAAATACAGAATGGACAGAGGACAGAGGAGAGGAGTTATAAATAGAATTATACTCTGGAATGGATATACTGCACTACTTTGGAGAATAGATGGTACTTAGCAATGATGGAGAACCTAAAAGCAGGCTCTGGCAAACAAGGAAGACTTCAGAGCAGAGTACAACTTTGGTGAACAACCTTGGCTTCAACTTATGTGTTGCGCCCTGGTCTCCAGTTGTGATATTGGTCACTTATTTTGGAGTGGAGGAAAGTCGTCAGAATAGAGGTCCTAAGAAGATAGAATAGGAACTGGAGTGGACAGGGAGAGTATTAGGACCAGATGATGTTAATTTACAAACTAAGGAAATACACTGTAGCTACTCAGTACTTATAGGAAGTCTGGAATAGGAAGCGAGTAGTCTACTATACTATCCTACTATTTATAATTTTAGGAGAATTATTAGGGGAAATAAAATTACATAATTGTCAGATTTCTGGAATATGACAGTTGGATAAGTTTTTGATGATCACCTATGGTCATGTCTCTTTGATGACTTCCATGACACTGTCATTCTTGTTTGCAGTTCCATCAGTGTTATTGTCACAAACTTCATTCAGCCATATCTCCATCAATTCTTCAACAATTCTCATGGTCTCAATGGCTACGGAAAGCCCTCAAAAAGACCTTTTGATCGATGTCAGTCACATTTTGAGGAATCAATATTGGCTGAGATATTAGGCAGATCAACTAGTAACCACTATGGTACCATTTATTAAATCGCCAATATCTCAGAAACCGCCACAATATATGCTTTGCTTTTAAACATCAGAAAATCCCTTCTTCTACCGCTCAGCATGAGCCTAAAATGGCGCTGAGGCAATTAATATTACTGGATATATGAAGACCTCAATGTTTGCACATGGACTTCATTAATTACCCATAGATAGTCATCTGTCCTTTTCTTAGAACAAAGGACAGCCTCCATATGGTTAAGTTATTACTATATTAAGCACAAAGGCACTACCATATATAGAACAATAGGTAGTAGCATGTGATGATCTGTTCTAATGCACAGACTATTACTTTTCTGTATTTAAGGACTCATAGTCTGAGAATTAGACCTCAGACTTAGCAACATCTCTTGTCACTATCTAAACTTCACTTATAAGCATCTTTTGAATCCAAAATCAACCAAATCACAATCAGTAAGTAGCCTTTTGTGATAGTTATAACAGATGATTGGAAATGGTAATTGGATCATGTTGAGGTTGTTTTCTTTTATGAACTTCTGGCTTATACATGAGCTTGTACTCTCTGAATTGACCAATGCCTGTTTGTGAAATGTCTTATGAGTATCTGTTGTCATCAATTTGACTTGTATATTTAGCTGCTTATCTCCTATTTTCCTGAGTACTGATGGTTCTTCTAGTGCTCTTAAGGCCAATAAGACTTCATTGCCTGTCATTCTGTTCAACTCTTCCAATTTTCCTTCTGTGCATTCTTCTGCTCTTGAACTATGGGCCCACACTTTTAGTATACTGATTGCTTCTTCTTTGCTACTCCATCAGATTTTCTTTGCTATCCACTCTACTGAGTATCCTTTATTTGTCTTGTATTTTCTTGCACCAAAATAATCCAAAAAGTCTTTCATTGATTATTTAGGTAATCAAATTTTTGAATCTATAAGGGCAGGTAAGTTGGTGCTTACTCTCTGCCCAGGGAAAAATCCTCTATCACCTCCTCAGTAACCCTTACTTCTTCTTTTTTTTCTTTTCTTGGTTTGGAGCACCTTGCAGTGAGATGACCCATTTCCCCACAGTTATAGCACCTTCTCGTCTCTCTATGCTTGTCTACTTCCATAGTATTGGGGTCTCACCTCAGAATATCCAAAACCAGTTTCTTCCTTGTATCTCCTGAATTTTCCAGGCTTTTCCTTCCTCTAAATTCTTCAATAGTGTCAAGGATGGACAGATGGGGTGCAGAGGAGTGGAGTAATAATAGAATTATACTCCAGAATGATGTACTAAACTACCTCGGAGAATAGATGGTACTTAATAGTGATCGCAGAACCAGAAAGAAGGCTCTGGTAGACAGGTAAGGACGTCAGAGCAGAGAACGATTTATTGAACAACCTTGGCTTCAACTTATGTGTTGTGCCCCGGTCTCCAGTCGTGAGGTTGGTTGCATATTTCAGAGTGATAGAAGTTGTCAAGACAGAGGTCCTAAGTGGGCAAGTGGAGGAGTTGGAGAGGATAAGAACTAGTTGATGTTAATTTACAGACTGAGGAATTACACTGTAACTACTCAGTACTTATAGGAAGTCTGGAATAGGAGGAGAGTAGTCTACTACGCTATCCTACTATTATTACTTTTAGGAGAATTATTAGGAGAATTAAATTATATAATTATCATATTTCTGGAATATGACAAATAGCCTCTCTTCTTAACCTCTCAAAACTTAACGCTTTTCCGTATCAATTATCCAAAGAATCTGAATTCCTTAATTGACCAACCTTGACCAGTTTTCATGCCAGTGCCAAGTGAATTCCTTTCTTAAATAAACCCACTAAGGCGACCTCATTATATCCAGAGAGTTTCTTCCAAGTGATGAATTCTGACCAAAAGTCTTCAAGTAGTTGGTTTCCTTGCTTTAATTTAGTCAGTTTTTCAATTGCATAGGTCTGAATTTCTGTTGATATAAAAAACTGCCATTTTATCAGTTATCTTTTCCCAAGTCTCGAAGGGGGGCTTATTGGTTATGGTTGATATGTTGAGTTCTCTGCTGGTCCCTTTCTATAAGAAAGCTAAACTCCAAGCTGGAATAAAGCCAACTGCTCTTTGTTCAGCAATTGACAAAGAGAACTTGATAGAGTTCCTATTAGATTTTCTATACTACTTATACAACTACTATATGGTCTGTGCACTACTTTCCCATGCCTATCATGTGACCCATCATGTGATGTGATGATGTGACTTCCTATCATGTGACTGTGACTATGTGACATGATACTTTCCTGCACTTCCTTCTATGTAGTAAGTTCAAGATAAAAGAAAAAGAAAAGAAAAGAAAAGAAAAGAAATATAAATAATGACTTAGCTGTTTTGCTAAGTTATAACACTTTCTATTCCTTTTGGAAGGATAAAAACTTCCTGATCTGAGTATCTGCCTATTATTGGGCTCAATTGTCCTTTCCTCCCTTGATCTTTCCTAAAGCCATTTCGATTCTTTCCTATTCCTTCAAGATATCATTGCTTTGAAAAAATAAAGTCATTCTTCAGGCTTTTACTTCATCTGGGTCTTTTTCAAAATCATCGGGTTCTTTCATTCTTCATTTGGCTGGTTTGTCAGCAAAGTCTTTCTTGACTTCTTCCATGAAATTCTATATGCTAGTTGCATAGGCATCCTTGGCTTCTTTGCCTAGGTCCTTCTAGGTATCAGATAGGGAGTTGAAGAAGAGGGTTATAATGGTAGTTAGAAATGCTATGATGACAGCGAGTGAGATCATGGTGATGGAATAGGATTGATATATGTTTTGGTAGCTTTGTTCTTATGTTACAATCTTTCTTCAAACCTGGTGTTTGAGTTAAGAAGATAATGTATTAACCAGAACAAAGCTAAGTCTGTACTACTCTACTAATCACTATATATATATTGAAATACAAACAGGGAGAGTAACAAATGGATAACAAGTACAAACTACTTATTCTACTTATATAGCCTATCTAGAACAATAGAATGTGAAACAATAAAGAATCACATGCACCACACAGGCTTGCATGAGATCCAAATTCCAACAATATACTACCCTAGTCCTTGTAAGGGAACAGCTCTATTTCCACCCCTAAACTGTATAACGATACTCCAGAGTGACCTAAGCCTGTTTAAGTATTACTTTAGTAATACTTAAACATACTAGTATAGCTCTGATCACACTGACCCTGACACCAAAGAATGTAAACCTAGTATATAATATAGAACATCCCTTCAGAAGCCTCATTCTAATCTCTGAGGATTCTCTTGGAGGTGAGTTGTATCATAATTACCAACTGTAATATTAACTGAGGATTCTCCTAAAGTCTGGTGCCCCAGTCACCCTTACAGTCCTTGTGTCTTCCTTAGTGCAACATATTATTCCTCTGTCATAGCAAATGCCCCTAGCCCTTATGTCTCTCTTAATGTAATCACGTTATTCCTCTGTCATAGCAAAGCAAACTCATTACATGGGTCTGGGCACAAATGTCAGAGCCCCAACTTGACCTATTGGTTCAAGTTATGTGTATGAGTTGTAGATGCAAGGGATCAAAGGTGCAAATGATATCTCAGAAGGTTCAGTCACAAGCCTGCAAGTAATATTCTGTGAGAGCAGAGGTCGAAATACATTCTCATCATGCCCTCACTATCACAAAGATGATACTCCTCTGACTAATGTCCCCAACAGTGTTGCTATTCTACTTGACAAGTCTGGGTGTGATCTGTGAGCATAAAAACAGGCCTGGCAAGTGGTTCAATGACTGGTTTGTGACCATCATAGAACCCATCACATATTTTGATTTGTCTGCCATGATAGAGAATGACATGACATTACTGTAACATGATGGCTGAGGTCTGGTGTCTGCTCCTCAATGATAAGAAAGAGTTACTTCATGTGCTGCATATATGAGATTTTGGCTGCTCTTCATGTTATTTAAGTTTTTTCTGCTGCGTAAGTAGCGAATTTTGTGGGGGGACAACAGAAACATCTAGTTTTGAATAGTCACCTGATTAATTGCCATGCTGAATCCATCAGGTTATACCATCCAGTGTTCAATGACTTTCAGGATGCAATGGCAAATCTAGAACTCCTCTGTTATAATGCAGCAATGTACAGTGCAATAAGAAGTATTTTTGATGTCTTGTCCCAAATATACGATGATGAGAAGGAGCAAGTTCAAATAATACAAGGGCATCTACACACTCTTCTTGGCCAGAGGCTTGGAGTTGTGATAGAGAAGGGAGTAATATCCAATGGGGTGATAAGCACATTATGCCATAAATCAATGGCATCTTTCTTAATTTAAGAGATTAAGAACGAGATCAGCATAGGCCACTCTGACCCTTACAACCAGGCTAGCCTTGCATACCAGAGGTACTGGATGGGGAGTAAGTAAAATTGACCAAATGTGACTTTTACTTATGTTATCTTAGATGGAGAAAAAACTCATACTTTATTGTTGCTGCCCAAGCATCATCCTAGCGATTGCGGGTCCATAGATGTGTGTCCTCGGTGGTGTTTTTGTTCAGAAGACGATCACACAACCTTTGATAGACTATATCTGGCTTGGCAGTGATCCCTTTGATTCAACACAACAAGTTTTTGTGGCACAACTTTTCAAATCAGCAATTAAAATACTACCAATCCATTGAACAGGATTTGCAGAGCTTAACTGCCAAGGAGACTCCCTTCCCCTTCATCACTGAATGCAGAGCAGAGAAAATCAAGTTCACGTACTTGTCTCACCTTGTCAATGATTACTGATACAAGTTCCTGTTCAAGGCAAGGCTTGATGACATGTAATCATCGTCAAATTTACTGAATGGTACAACACGGATGCACATCACTTGTTGGTTGCTAAAGGCCTGGCCCTGACATTGTATTATTCTAGCACTAATGGTAACATGTACTATGGCAAACACTTCATAATAGTAATGGATCATGTTGAGCTGCAACCCCTTTTAGGTCGCCCTACTAAGCATCAATATAAACATGTCAAGAAGGCAATTACGACTCTTTATTCAAATCGCATGGTCTTTAGTGATCTCAGACAACCCAACATCCTTGTTAGAGACAACACTGTCATATGAGTTGACTTTAATTGGTGTAGAGAGGTAGGCAAAGGTCATTAGCCTCCTGAAATAAACCTATTGGCTGGCATCCTAACATAGGACCAAATTGCCTTATGTCTCCTGATCATGATGTATATGGGCTACACAAACTAGATTTGGAACTTACTTTAATACAATGGTTGAGTGTTCAGGCCAATGCTGGCAATGTACAATTTGAGATCACACAGACATGTGAGATTAAAAGTAATGTTCCTGGTCAACTTATAGAGATTGAGACAAGTCATTACAGATTTGGTTGGGGATGCAATCAAGCCTTACACTCAGTAAAGTGACGAGGAAGGGACATGTAGCGTTAGGGTGTAGAAGGTTGAGGTTGGATGATCAAATGGTGATGGTTGGGTTTGCAGTAATGAATACTGGGATTGATTTTGTCTAGCAAATGGATCAACAACGATACTGAGTCTTAGGAGATTCTGTTGCTATCATCATTGATATGTTATTAGGAATATAGAGACACAGGACTTGAATTGTCAATCTTGAAACAACTATCTAATCTCATACACAGCAAAATGTAGGTTGAGTCAGAAGCTGCAAGGGTCCAAGTTTTTCACCATTTCATCACAAATGCTGACATTGTCAATGGAAGCAGTTTTATTCAAGGCAGTGCTGTTTGCAAACAAGTTTTATGGAGCGCTTGAGTAGCAAGTCCAAGACCAGATACAGTACAAGTACTTCTGTGACTATGTAACTTAACTTCATCACAGATACCATCAAAAAAGATATATTGCAATGGTCGACTGAAAGCAGGAGCTATACTTTGACTAAGAGAAAATTTGCCTATATATGTAACAAGTTCCACTGCTATATGCTGTTCCACCGACTGCTCAGAGCACAGCCACAACTCAAAACTGCAGTAGCTGTGTTGACTCATAGATCACATTGTAACAATATAACAACCTGTACAGTAGATAGGTTATCTTAACTTTGGTCTAGTTCTACATGTATAACCTTCATTCTCAAATACTGGGGGTGTAGGATCATAACAGTATACAACAAATAGGACCTTGGCTGATGATGAGCAAAGTTTGGGAAGGAAAGCAGATAGTGTTGAATATGTCCTCTGTGGACTATTATTTTGTCTCTTTTTCTCTTATTATTATCTTCTGATTGATTAATAAGCAATGGGTATGTCTGCCAGCACAGACTTTTCTTACACCTTAGTTCTGCACACTACAGACTAAGACTTAGTGTTCTAATAGACCACTTATTCATCTTATTGAAATAAAAGATAGCAAAGGCATCATCAAAGGGACACATCACCAGAAGATGGAGCCTGTGATTGATAGGACAGCAGTTTTAGTTTGTTGGGCAGACTTCTTGCATACAGTAATAGCTTCCTATGATTTCCTGTTTGTTTTGACATCACCCTCTGTTTGCCATCAACACTTGCCCACATCTGGTCTGTCCATTTGTTACTGCAGCTCTACATAAACGACTTGGTATAATTGAACTACCTGTATATATACTCTGTGGGCAACTGTAAGAGGACACTCTAGGATAGCTTAGGTAACCTGGTATGGGTGAGTATAATCTAGCTTGCCCTCAGATCCTTAGAGCCCACTGTCTACTAGTTCCCTTCTCTCTAGTTCTTGTCACCATAGTGATACTACATAGCCTTATTAGGTATGGTAGTTATTAGTGTCCTGATCTGTGTTCCTTTAGCAACTGGTGCACAGACCAGGCTAGTCTAGTATATATAGCTAGTTGTATATGGTAGAATACCTTACCCTAGCATTGATTGAAACTCCTGGGCTATTCAATGTTCTATCTTTAAGCGACTTCCTCACTAATCAGCTAAGTCAGCACTAGGCTGCTCTAGTCCTCTTACAGCAACTAATTAGGCATGGGTGCAGTAGCAAGGTGATTGATCGTTGACTAAGACACCTGTTTGTCTGACTTGGAGCAGCTGCATTCTGTTGTACACCTCATGCTCTCTGATGTCTAGGTTGTATACAATATTCTTTTGCTTACATGACTAACAGCCTTGGCAGGATCATAAAATGCAAGAGGAATTACAATCTGAAAAAGGAATCAGAGCTGGCTTTAGTTGCACAAGGGTACCTGGGAGGGACCTATATACATAGTAGTTACTCATAACACTTCTTAGCTTTGACTGTGTTATATCATTGCTAGCACAGGATTTTGAGATTAATTTTGGCTTGAATATGTCTTATTTCATCCCCAAGATTGACAGTTATTAAGGCAACAAGATCAGGAGTTGATGGCATATTGTTACCTGAATTTCAAGTCAGCTAAAGCCCAGTCATTGGCTTGGATCTCAGGGAGCAGGTTTCTTGTAGTCTGAGTAGGTGACTTCCCATAAGAAGCCTGATCAATACTTGTTTAGGGCATGAACTCAATGGGTAACAGCCCATACAAATCTGGGAAATTCTGGTAATATAGTGCATGTGTGAAATTGTTGAGTTGGGAACAAGCAATGCAATATGAGGAGAGGGAGTCATTACATATATTATTAGTACATAGACTATTTATCTAAAACAATAGAATAAGACATTTGATCATTGAGACATGAAACAATAAAAGTGAAACAAGTGAAACATGGGGCTGATTTTAGTATAGTGTTTGATATTCCAACAAACTCCATCATTTACAATATTATTATGATACTGCAATGGAGCTCCAGCATGTGTCATGATATCAATTCTTGCTGTCTCTTGACTTTTGGGACATATGTTCACATGTTTCTTAATGTGAAATGAATCAAAATACACAAAAATCATAGCTAATAGATACTAAATATTCCTTTCTCTCTATGTTTGTTTCTTTACCCTGAGGGTAGTGTGTCTGGTGTCTGGGGGTACTCTATCAAGTATTTGGAGGAAGCAGGAGTTTTATTTGTTGGTGTTACTCTGCTACTACTTATAATTGATCTTTATTACTTTAATACAGGCTTTGGTCTAGGGAATAGTCTGGACAATTAGAAACTCAAAAAGAACAGCAAGCTCCATGAATTCATCCTGTTTTCCAGTTTATTTATCTATTTGAATACCTCCATGTACTTTAGCTAAGAACAAGACACACTTTCTGCCAAGCCTTGAGGTTCACATTTGTTTGGTGTATCCCAATTATCAGTCTAGGTGGCAGTATGTGCAGTGCAAATTGCTTGGCTGAGACCAATGATTCAGTCACAAACCCTAGATCTTGAAGTTCCAAGATCTCCTTAGCCCTAGGCCTACAATATAAACTTTAGCCCATGATAAGTGTCCCATCTTCTCCTATCCTCTTCCTTCTTGTATTGATGCTGACAGTGAAGTTGCCAGCAGTATATATGCCAGTATTCTAAGCCAAAATCTCGCTTTATGACATAGTGGAACAAAGGATAAATAAAGGACAATACTAGCATTCACTCCTTAAAGAGCCATCTGGGCAGAACAGCAGAGGAATCTCAGCTAACTATCTGAGCATCTACAAATGGACTTTGAATCTAATGTTGGATGACATAATGTTTAGGTGCAGAGGATAGCTCATGATATTGGTGGAGACAAAAGGGCAAGTACTATTGAATGACAAACATCAGAATACCTGAAAATCATCCAAATGTGATAAGAGCATCTGGATTTGGCTACTGAAAATAGACATTCAGGAGCAGACTAGATGACTTCCAGAAGGAGCCCTGATATCTGGAGGAATCCCAGATGCCGTGTGACATACTCCATGTGTTTTTGTCTACTTTTGGATGGTTATTAGAAATTCAAGAATTCTTTAGATAGTCTAAATCTTCAATCATTGGTATAATGCTCATGAAAACATGATACTATCTTTTTATCAATTGATTAGCTTTACCAGAGCTAAGTCTTAAGTTTACTTGTGACCTAGTACTTCTAGTCAACAGTAAACTATATGGCTGGCTGAACCTCCTGTCCATAAACCTAACACTGAGGACCCTCTCACCTGGCAAACAGAGAAAGATAGTAGCATGATATTGTCAGGATTGACTCTCTGGGATGTCCACTTGGGGGCTTAGCTTCACAGTTAGTGATGCTAACCTCTACACTTGCCCCTTTGGTAACTGAGAGAATAGATTCAAGGAAAAAATAGAGTGAGATTGGGGAGAGATAGAGTTTACCTAAGAAAGAACAAAACTAAGATGACTAGGACTAGTGGTGCCACTAAAATACCCTGGGGAAATTCGGAAGGAATTTGATAATGACCTAATCACAGGAAGCTAGGTTGTACTGAGTAATTGTACGTATACGCACGTGATGTCAACATATCATGGATGTGATAGTACCCTCTTCCTATGGTCATACTCTTGTGGCCCTAAGTATATTTGAGAAGAACTCTATAAACATTCTCTTGTCTTCGATTGGGTGGTGGTGACTCAGGAGCGGCATCCTGGGTTTGTGAGAGTGGGCCAGGCTTGTCTAGGTAAAGGGAGTGGAATTTAGATAGCAACTCAGCCATGTTATCAAGGTTAGTGGCTGGAATCCATTGGTATTCATCTGGAGTGCCCTTGTAACCAGACTATTGAACATAGTAAAGCAGCAGATCCTTCCTGTGCCAATCAAGCTTAGAGTCCAATATTTGGGCTATTTCAAATTCGAGATTGCTGTCAATTTTTATAGGTGGTGGAGGGGAATTGACACAGTTTGGAATATCACTATGGGAGCTGGTTCAATCTGTGAAACATGGAAGACCAGGTGGATTGCACAAAGGTGGTTGGGAAGTTTGATCAGGTATGAGTGAGTATCTGGTCTGTCTAATACCTCAAAGGGACCTAAGTACCTCTCAGATAGCTTTTTGGAAGGTCAGGTGAAATTAACAAATTTTGCAAGTATAAATATGCAATCCCCTACTTTGATTTTGGGTGCTGGGGTGCATCGTTTGTCTGCTGGTATCTGGTAGCAGCACTAAGCATCCTTGATTGTCCTTTTTAATTCCTCATGTACTAGCTTTAAGTCTGCTACAAACATATCTGCCTTTGTAGCTTGGACATTGCATAATACCTCCAATTGCATTTTAAGGTGATAGCCTTTATTTGCATAAAATGGAGAGACTCCAGTGGTGGATGAGGGTGTATTGTTGTAAGTGAATTTGGCTAGGGGAAGTAGTTGAGACCAGTCTGATTGCTGATAATTACAGTATATTCTCAAGAATTGCTCGAGGGTTTGGTTAGTGTGTTCAGTCTGGCCATTAGCCTCAGAGTGGTATCCTGAAGTGAAATATAACCTCATATTCAGAGTGCTAGCTAAGAACCAGAAAAACTTTGATACAAACTCAGTTCCCCAATCGGATGTGACATGATTGGGAACTCTATGTTTCGTGAAGACATGTTTGATAAAGAGTTCTGACAGCATAATGGTGTCAATTGTTCTTACAGTTAGGACAAATATTGCCTGTTTAGTCAGTCAATCCACCACTACTAGGATGTCTGTATAGTCTTCTGACAGTGGTAGCTGTTCAATAAAATCCAAAGAGATGAATTCCCAGGATTGTGGGGGGATTAGGAGCTGCTTAAGCAATCTATAAGGCTTGTGATGCCTTGGCTTGTTCCTACCACAAACATAATAAGATTGTATGTAGTCCACCACAAACTCTCACAGGTTTGGCCAGTTGTAGTCCCGACGGATCAGTTGGTAGGTCTTTGATTGTCCTAGGTGTCTGGCTAATACATGATCATGCCTAGAGTTGATTACCAGCAAACAGAGGTCCCTTGTATTGGGTACAAAGACTTGTCCATCATAATACAATGTTCTATTCTCGTCCTTCGACCATCGTGGATCATCTGTTGATTTTTTATTCTTTAGGAGGTTTACAGCAGGTGTAAGGGCGTCACTCAGAGGTAGTCACCCTTTAAGCTAATGGATAGTCCCGGAAGCTAAGTTGAGATTCAAGTGAAGTATATCTATGACAGCTTGCTAGTATATATACTCTATACTAGACGATCACATGCACAGTCACATGTACATAGATCAGTA
>Ga0153994_1000337_pt1 | contig 13621 bp, 18 predicted proteins | sample TSNC078MetaG_FD_104735 | JGI IMG/M metagenome (GOLD analysis project Ga0153994, IMG submission 104735) | Attine ant fungus gardens microbial communities from North Carolina, USA - TSNC078 MetaG | ecosystem: Host-associated > Fungi > Mycelium > Unclassified | place: USA: North Carolina, Lumber...
CATAGTCTGAGGATTAGACCTCAGACTTAACAACATCTTTTGTCACTTGTCTAACTTTGCATTTTTGAACTCTTTAAAGTATCAAAGCACCCATTACAAATAGTAAGTGACCATTTGTGATAGAATAAAGACAATTGACGATGGTCCTGGCTATTAAGGGAGTTCTAAGCTAGTCTCAAAATATACTATTCAGGGTCCTATGCCCCAGAATACAACAATGAGGGCCTCCTCTGAGCTAGTTTGCAGGAATCCAACTAGTGAAAGAGTACAACTAGGAGTCCCTGAGTCAAACCCTGAAAGACCTAACTATAAAGATAAAAAGACCAGTCAAAGACAAGCTCTACTCATAGTCTCTCTAAACATTAGAGGCAAATGATACTCCAACAAGGAATCCAAATACAAAGACCTAATGATACTAATGAGACATAGAAGAATAGCCATAATAGCCCTACAAGAAACCAAACTATCAGAAAAAGATACAGAAACAATAAAGAAAGAAAATCTAGGGCTAACGATAGAAAGTAACCCAAATGATAGAAGAGCTAGAACAGTGTTTGTAATTAATAAGGATATCATAAAGTAGAACACAGGAGAGGGCAAGCCATGGAAACACAAAATAATAGAAAGAGGAAGAATATCCAAGATACACTTAGAATGGGATGGTTATACACTGACTATCATCAACGTGTATATGCCTAACACACAACCTGAGAAAGCAAAGATAATTGAAAACTCAAAAACTCACCTTGCGAATAAATAAGAAAAAAATAACACTTTGATTACTAGAGACTTTAACCTAGTGACCAATGAACAAGATAGATCACTGTCCCATTCAGATGACCTCAAGCTAGTAGATAGCTAGACAATGATAGAAACTACAAATGACCTGATAGACGAATGGCATTGAAAGGAGCAAAAAAAGGGTTTACTGTGACAAGCAAGTAGAAGAGATGGTGATAGTTCTCAATTGCATGCTAAAGGGTTTGTGAGAAGAAGGAGGAAGTGGAGGTATCAGAAAGAAATTAAAAAGTAAAAGCACAGCTTATCTGTAATATAAAAATAAATGAAATGATTGGGGACTCAATCTAGATCTGCCTTGCATAGTGTCCCTAAGGTGTCCACCTTTACACACTGTAACAAGCTCACTAGTAGAATAGTCAGTAAACCACTTATGGGCCTTATCACACTCAATTAAGCCCTCATCTGTACCCCCACACCAAACCTTATGGGTGTGATACAATCTAAGTTGATAATTAGCTAGGCTTTTCAGGCCTGCTACTCTATAGAAGGTTGTCTGAGCGACTGCTACATCTTGTCTCAAGAAAGAATAGGATACATAGTTGTTATATTCTGGAAATCTGACAATTATGTAATTTATTTCTCCTAATAATTCTCCTGAAATTATAATTAGTAGAATAGCATAGTAGACTACTCTCCTCCTATTCAGGACTTTCTATAAGTGCTAAGTAGTTACAGTGTATTTCCTCAGTTTGTAAATTAATGTCATTTGGTCCTAACCCTATTCTTGTCTACTTCTGTCTCTATCCTATATCCCTAGGACCTCTACTCTGCCAACTTACCCTCATTCCAAAATAAGTGATTGACCTCATGACTAGAGACTGGGGCACAATACATAAGTTAAAGCCAAGGTCATTTATCAAGTTGTACTCTGCTCTAATATTCTGTCCTGTTCACTGGAGCCTGCTTTCTTAAGTTTCCACTATCGCTAAGTACTATCTATTCTCCAAAGTATTACCATACATTTGTCCTGGAGTATAAATCTATTTATAACTCCTTCACTCTGTTATCCATCTTCCTGTATTTGACAATAGTAGGAAACATTCATCAACTCAACCTCTCACTAAGATCACCCCTTACATACTCAAGAGAATTGCATTTATAATCTCAAGAGCTATTGAGATGAAGACAAGGGCCAAGGAGGCTCTCTCCATTAATCTCCACTCTAAGAAATATATTAGAATATTACAGATGTTCGAGACTCAATTAAAAAGAAATAGAAAAGGAAACTTTTCATTTTACTACTCTCCCTTGCATCTCTTCTCTATGACACTACTATATGACCACGATAGCTATCACCTTCCTATCCTCCATACCTCTGGACATGACTATGTGATCCTGCTTTACCTCCATACTCCACTCCTGCCCATCATTCCCTAAACCCTAAACTGGTTTTCTTCTACTCTGAATACTGTCATGACTTGGCAAAATGGCTAAGTCATTATTTATATTTCTTTTCTTTTTCTTTTATCTTGGACTTACTACACAGAAGTAAGTGCAGAAAAGTGTCACAGTCACATAACAGGAAATCACAGCATCACATCATATGATGTCACATAATGGGTCACATGATAGGCATGGGAAAGTAGTGTACAGACTATGTAGTAGTTATATAAGTAGTGTAGAAAATCCAACAGGAACTCTATTAAGTTCTCTTTGTCAATTGCTGAACAAAGAGCAGTTGGCTTTATTCCAGCTTGGAAATTAGCTTTCTTACAAATATGGTCTAGAAACACATGACAGTGTATCTGAGTGTCAACGATATGATTGTCGCCCAGTAACGTATCTGTTTCTTGACTAAGTCTAGCAGTGATAGGATCACTAGTTACTAATAGACTTTTGATCTGTCATCTTGGTGTCATATTAGTCTAAGTCTGCTCTAGATTGAAATTATCTCATATTCCAAGGATATCTCTGAGCCTCTGACTTCTAGAGCTTCAACATTGATAGGCTGTATCTAAGAAACCTGATGCTAGCTCATCAGTCTTGCCTCCTAAGGTATATGCTTTCCTGGCATGTGACAGCTTGGCTACTACCTAATAGAAGTACCCAATCTTAATGTCTGGGGCTTGTAGGAGGTCTTTAGAGTGAGTTCCAATAGTGAAATCTAGGGTTATAATTTGTATCCCATGCTACATTTCCACAGAAAATTCTCTAGCAGCATAACAGTGTTCCACACATGAAAACAAAAGACAATTCACACACACTCAGGAAAATAGTCTAGGAAGAATTGACAGGATATATGCAACAAGAAACCTATTCAAGAGCTGTCTAGAATAGACAATAGAAAACAACTGCAGTATATCAGACCACCAGATAGTAACAGTTAGAATAATAAAGCAAGACATACCCCACATAGGAAATGGACTATGGAAACTCAGCAAGGAAACAATAAAGTGGCCACCATATGTGAACAGAATCAGAAAGCTGTTAGTAGAAACAGCAAGCCAAATGGAACTAAAAAGTGACAAAATAATAAACATATGGACAGAAGCCAAAGAAGCCATCAAGAAAATAGGAATAGAGGAGACAAACAATAAAAGATGGCAAATGCAAAAGACAGAAAGAATGATAAAGAGCAAGTTAGAAAAGAAAGTTAGAACCTTCAAAGACATGAAAAATGACAGATAAGAAATTGAAAAGCTAATGAAGGAACTTAATGAAAACAGTAGAATGAGAACCAAAAGATCCCAAAAAACAGCAAAGACTAGATACTTAAAGAAGGTCAAAAGAGCACAATTCAATCTGAATAAAAACAGACATGGCCCACAAGTGATATCTGGATTGCTAAACAAAAGTGGAAAACTAATAATGGACACTACTACAATGTGCAAAATAGCATCAGAGTACCATGAAGATCTGCAAAAACCACCCAAGAGAGAAAGAAATAATACACAGAAAATTAATGACTTCTTAGAAATAATAACCCAAACCATAGGCAACAGAGAAACACAAATGCTGGAAAAAGACACCAATGAGATAGAAGTTGCAAAAGCAATAGACAACAGTAAAAACAGCATAGCGCCCAGAATAGATGGAATTTCATACAAATTCTACAAGTTCTAGCAAAAGAAATATGAACAATACAGAGGCAGCAAAGACAACCCTGCAGTGAAAGAAGTTAAAAGCATAGCATGAATCCTAATAAAAGTATACAATGAAATAGAAAATGATAATCTACACAATGATAGCTTTGTACTAGGAATAATAACTCTGTTATATAAGAAAAAAGATAGACAACAAATTGAAAACTATAGACCAATAATACTAACAAACACAGACTATAAAATATACACCAAGACAATAGCAGACAAACTAGGAAAGACGGCCCATAAGATAATCTACCCAAACCAAGCTGGCTTTATACCAGGTAGAAATATACATAACCATATGAGACTAATAAGATCCATGATACACTACTGTGAAATATATAAGAAAAATGGTTATATATTATCCCTGGATCAGGAAAAAGCATATGATAAGATAGTGCATGACTACCTATGGCATGTACTAAGAAAATACGAACTACTACTAAAGTTCATACAAAAAATACAACGACTATATAGAAATGCCCAGACAATAGTATCAGTAAACAAAGTACTACCCCAAGCAATAAAAATAGGAAGAGATGTAAGACAAGGATGCCCAATGTCATGCCTGTTCTATGATATAGCAATTGAACTACTAGCTGAATCAATAAGAAAATTGTCCCTTGAAGGCTTTAAGATACAAGGTCTAGAAGAAAGAATCCTTGTACCACTATTTGCAGATGACACACTAGTCTACATGAATGAAAATGATAACCAAAAGACCCTAGAACAAATCATAAAGAACTTCTGTGAAGCATCCACAGCCAAATTCAATGATGAAAAATTGGAAATTCTGCCAATAGGCACAAAGGAATATAAAAACAATGTAATAAGAACAAGAACTGTGAATAAGACTGATAATGACAAAATAGACCAAGCAATAAGAATAGTAGAAGATAATGATTCACTAAGAACCTTAGGAGTATACATAGGCAATGACAGTGAAACTAGTGAGCAATAGGAAGCAATTCTAGACAGACAATCAAAGATACTATTAAACTAACTGCTCTTTGTTCAGCATTTGACAAAGAGAACTCAATAGAGTTCCTATTAGTATTTATACATGAAGAGTAACCCTAACCCTTCCTTTTATCCCATGCTCCCCTATGAGTCACTTTTCTCTTGCACATCTATTGATAAGAAAATAAAAGCAAAGAAAAAGAAAAAGAAAAATAATAATCAGAAACTAAAAGAAAAGAAAAGAAAAGAAAAATTAAATAATGACTTAGCTGTTTTGCCAAGTCATGACAAATTGAATCTTCTAATGAAGAGTATGAAGATATCAAGTGTGAACATAGGCTTTAACTTAAAACACATATTCAAGTATAAGGTCTAGAGTCTTAACATTTGTAATAATTGTAATATAGTATCCAGAGCACAAGGAGGGTAAAAAAGAAAACTTCTTGGCACTTACCTCTATCATCACTGTCTCTGGAATCATGAAATATGAGTCTAATGAGTATAAGAGTTTGGAGTTAGTAGGATGTCTCGAGAAGAATATAGAATATACCCAGAACTCAATCTAGGGAGAAATAGCAAATGCAACTTGGGCAGGCTTCAGACAGGACAGTGGGCTTGTCACAGAAAAGTGACCACTAAATAGTGTCATGGAGGTATAACAAAATACCTGTTCAAATGAACTACATAAATAGCTGGATCCTCATTAGCAAGTAGCCTTGCTAACATCACCCTTTCAGTGTAGTGGTAAACTATACAGTATATGACTACTGGTCCATAGCACAACTGTGATAGGGCTAGGAAAGCTCAGCTAGGTGCACACTTGGATTATATCACACCTATAAGGTTTGGTGTTAGGAGTACAGGCAAAGGAGCAACTGAGTGTAGAGAGTCTGAGAGTAATCAAATTGATTCATAGAAGACCAATTGTCATGAATTGCCTTACCAAGACATTTTTTATTTATTTTTCTATAAATAGTGTGGGAAAGTCATGTCACATGTCACAGCACATGATGTCACAAGATTTTAGCTAGGAGCATGAGTAAAGAGTGCACAGACCAACTAGAATTAATATAAGTAAATTAACCTAATATAGCAAAGACTCTAACAAGTTCTCTTTGTCTAATGCTGATAAAGAGTAGTTGGCTTAATTCCAGCTTGGAGTTAGCTTTCCTGACACTAGAACTTGTTTTCATCACTACTATCTAACCTTGCATCATGCAACCTTGTATTCCACTTACTCTCTCACCTACTCACTGTCACACTATACAAATCTTTAGGCAAAGTAGGTGACAATTTACACCCTAATAACTAGAATAACTGGCTTGAGAGGAGAGCTCAGCCCCCCCCAGAGATGTTCTTTTAGACGCCCAGTCATGGACTTGAGCATCTAGCTTGAGTAGCAGGGTAGTGGCTGTGACCACCGCTACATACACCTCATAGATGCTTGCCCAGGTACCCTGTATCGGATTTCCAATGAATTTCCCTTTTAGAAGTGCTCTTAAGGATAGAAGCAAACTTAGACAGGTTAATGTGACCCAAGCAACGTCTTATCTTAGCGGCCAGTAGTGTTATTCATAGAATAGTTACAATCAGAGCTGAGCTATCATCACTGATGGCTAATTATAGCAAGATCAAGGGAATTGAGTCACCGTGGAGTTGCATTGAAATGGCAATAGAAGAAATCTGGAATCTGGAAGAGCAAAAGAACATAAAGGAGGTAGAAGAAAAGACCAGAGAAGCTAAAGAGAGAGGATAGTAGGAAGGCTAGATAAAGATAATATGCTCAAGAGCAAGACAACTCAAGATCGCTGTCTCTGTCTGTAGCCCGGCAAGAGGCTTGAGACCTGACCATCATGCAGAGAAGGATTTTGGGAGTAGGGTCAGAGGATCAGGAAGTGGTCACCCAGTGTTCAGGAAGGCGCCGTCTCATCATTGCGGCCTTACTATGTTTGGGAATTTGGAGGTTTTCTTTGTCTCACTTTCTTTGTTGTCTCTTTGCTTTGTAATCATAATAAAATACTCTAGGACACAGAGGGGAACTCAAGCAATATACCCCCATCACCATCTCTCTCTGTTGCTCTAGAGCTTAATGGCTATTTTGAGTGACTAAGTTTCCTATTTTTCTAAGTGTTCTACTTTACTTTCTAAAAAACCCACCAAACCTCTCTCTCGATGGGAACTTGAGCCCCAACGGACTTAGGCATTTGCTTACACTAGGAGTTAATAGCTTGCTACGTGTCATTGGAGTCGGCTTCTAGTTATACAGTCAGCTGAAGAAAAGCCCACACAATAGCACAGAAGTTCTAGGTAGTTCTACTATATCAACAGCGAGCCAGACTACTAGACTAGGTAAGGGCAGTAGTGTCACAATGCAAGACAAATGCATGTCTTAGATATCCTAATATAGTGAGACCTACCTTGAGTGAATTCATAGAAGTTCACTATTATTATTTCTTTCGGTTATTTGAGTTTCCTCTCTTATTCCACCTTCTGCTTAAGCTCTCTTTTATATTTGATCATCTCCCCAGTGCCTACTTGTTAGCACACAATTGTGAGACATCTAGGGGACCATTTGTATTCCCATTTGTTATCACTCTTGTTCTGTGATCAATTCTCTTTGATCCCCATCATCGCTACCTGTTACAGTGACAGAAAGTCTCTTGAATAGCAGACCTTAGCTGTAAAGGAGTAAGTACTACTACTGGGGAGATACTGGAGAAGAATGCACTTCAATTAGCTCAGGATAGTTGTGCAAAGTCCAGACCTAATCAATCTGAAGAGATAGTTAAAGTAGCATTTCACTAGATACTCTGTGCTGCTGTGTACATTGTCACAAGTTCATGTAGGGGATTGATAGTTACTTCTTAAAAGGCTGTTTAGAAACTAGGGGTGTCCTTCTTAGGGCTAATATTGTTTTACCCTTTCTAGTTAATCAAGTTTAGCTATAATTCTTTCAGACAAAGAAGACTATGCATCCTCATATGAGAAAACCTCTGACAAAGAACTTTCACCTTCTCCATCACCATTACTTGTTCCTATGTTGCAACAATAACAATAACAAAATGCTGCTTCTACTATAAAGCAACTTCTTGTATTTATGCAACAACAACAGGAAACAATCAATACTCTCTAACAACAATTCCTTGCTGTACAAACAGCAACCATCATAGCTGCAATAGCTGCAGCAACAGCAATACTAGCACCTGTACCAGTACCAGTCGCAGTGCCTATTCCAGAGGTAGCACTACCTCCAAAATTTAGTGGAGAAAGAGGTCAAGTAGTAGGATTCATCAATGCCTGCCACTTGTTTATGCAAATGAGAATGGAGCAAGTTGGGGACAGGAATAGGATCAGTTGGGTCTTATCATATGTTCAAGGAGGAGTGGTGGAAATTTGGAAAGATAATATGTTGGATGAAATTACAAATGGAACATCAGCAGTGCAAATGGTAGAAGAATTGTTTATAAAAATCAGACAGGAATTTGGGGAGTTTGATGAGGAAAGTAGAAAGATGGACAAGTTAAGGGTATTGGAACAAGGAGGAAAAACAGTGGATGAATATGTGCAGGAGTTTAGGAGGGCAGCTAAAGAAAGTGATTATAAGGAAAGAGTACTAGTGGAGGAATTTAAACAAGAATTGAATGGAATAGCAAGAAGGAGGCTGGCAGAGGTAGAATCACCTCCAACAACAATTGTGCAGTGGCAGAAGAGAGCAGTCCAACTGGACTGCAACATAAGATAAAGTAGGGCAGAGGAAAGAATTTTGGGAGGAAAGAAAAGAAATATAGTGTGCCCTACAACAGGAAATGTGCAGCAAACTGGAGAGCAATGACCCCCCTGGAATAATAGAACATGGAGGAGAAATTGGGTTCCAAGAGGAGGATGGCAAAATCAAAGGGGAACAACCCCACAATTGACAGAAGGAGAAAAGAGACCAGGAGCAATGGCTGTAGACAGGGGACAGGCAGGAGGAGATCAGAGATGTTTCAATTGTGGAGGCTTTGGGCATATGGCCCAAAACTGTAACTCAGGAAGAACAGTGGAAAGGAATAGAAAAATGATTCAGATGGACAAAGGGGAGGAGTTAAAAGACAACAGAGGACAATAGACTTCCACCTGCCCTCCTACAATAAGTACAGTGTTTTGTTAAGTTGCATTATGAATAAAGGACTTGAATCAGATAACACTGAGAGAGTAAGAGATTTAAGGCAAACCCTATGACCCTTGAAAGAAGTATAGATGAACATAGAATTAGAAAGAATGGATAATTACAAAGGAATATCAGTAAAAGCATTACTAAACAGTGGAGTAATGGGGATGTTTGCAGACAGGAAGTTTGTAGAGAAGAATGGCTTCAAATAAGAGAAGTTACAGAGACCAGTGAGAATCTGAAATGTGAATAGAACAGGAAACAGTAGAGGATTAGTAACACATGAAATTGAGGTGAATGTGTACTATCAAGGATATGTAGAAAGGATGAAGTTAGATGTATACAATTTAGGAAGGACAGAAGTGACTCTGGGGATGCCATGGCTGGCTACACATAACCCAGAAATTAATTGGGAAACAGGAGAGATAAAAATGACAAGGTGCCCAGCACTGTGTGGAAAGAATAGGGAAAAGAAAGAGAAGAAGGAATTGAGGAAAAGAAGAGGGAAGCAAGAAGAAGAGGAAGTGATTAGATAGGCAGTAGACAAAAAGGAAGATTGGAAAAAAGAGGAGGAAATGGAAATTGATCATAAAAAAATTGAGGGGATAGTACCAAAGAAATTTCATCAATGGTTAAAAGTCTTTGGAAAGGTGAAGAGTAAAAGAATGCCAGTAAGAAAAGTATGGGACCATGCAATAGACTTGAAGGAAAATTTTAAAGCAGGAAAAGCAAGAGTGTATTCTCTTTCTAGAAATGAAAGAGAGAAAGTACAAAAATCTGTAAACAAACACTTACAAAAGGGATATATATGACCTTCCAAGTCAGAACAAATGTCACCAGTGTTCTTTGTAGGAAAAAAAGATAGAAGAAGAATGGTTATGCTTTAATTATGGATCTAGTGGATACCATAGGGAGCAAATGAGTGTTTACAAAAATAGATCTATGATGGGGCTATAATAATGTGAGGATTATGGAAGAGGACAAATGGAAAGCAGTCTTCATTATATATGTGGGGTCATTTGAACTAGTTGTAATGTTTTTCAGAATGACAAATTCACCAGCAACTTTTCAAGCAATGATGAAGGAAATTCTGTAAGACTTGATCAACAGTAGCAGCATTTGTAGATGATGTACTAGTGGGAACAGAAACAGAAGAGGGACATAATGAAATTGTGGAGGAAATATTAAAGAGGTTGGAAGAGAACAATCTATATGTTAAACCAGAGAAGTGTGCATGGAAGGTGAAGAAAATACCATTTCTGGGAGTAATAATGGGGGAAGGCAAAGTAGAAATGGAGGAAGATAAGGTGGGAAGAGTGTTAAAATGGCCTATACCATAATGTGTATGAGATGTTAGAAGATTCTTGGGCTTGGCAAACTATTACAGACACTTTGTAAAAGACTTTGCAAAAGTAGCATTGCCTTTGAATAAGCTGACCAGGAAGGATGAAAAGTGGAAGTGGGAAGAGAAACAGCAAAAGGCATTTAAACAACTAAAAAAGAAATCTTCATGACAAGACCAGTTTTGGCAACACCAGACTTGAACAAAGAATTTAGAGTAGAGGCAGACACCTCAAACTTTGCAACTAGAGGAGTCCTTTCTATGAAGTGTGAAGATGATCTTTGGAGACCAGTAGCATTTATCTCAAAATCGCTAAACAAAACAGAACAAAATTATGAGATACATAACAAAGAAATGCTAGAAGTCATTAGATGTTTAGAAGCTTGGAGACACTTCTTGGAAGACACAAGGAGTAAATTTGAAATTTGGACAAATCACAAGAATCTAGAGTACTTCATGACTAGTCAAAATTTAAATCGTAGACAAGCTAGATGGGCTCTGTACTTGTCCAGGTTTGACTTTGTGCTAAAGCATGTACCAGGAAGTAAAATGGAAAAAGCAGATAGCTTGAGTAGGAGAAGTGACTGGGAGAAGGAAGGGAAGAAGGATAATGAGGAAAGAATATTATTAAAACCCAAGTGGTTGGAAGTCAGAATAGAAGAAGTAATCATGAAAGGAGTAAACATACTGGAAAAGATAAGGAAGTCAGAAGCAAAAGATGATGAGGTAATTAAAGTAGTAGAAGAAATGAAGAAAGTAGGAGTAAAAATGTTAAGAGACAAGGAATAGAGAGAGGAAGACAGCATTATGTTAAAAGAAGAAAAAGTGTATATACCAAAGGATGAAGTGTTAAGAGTGGAAATAATCAAATTACATCACAATATGCCTATAGGAGAACATGAGGGATAATGGAAAACAGTGGAGTTGGTAACAAGAAATTTTTGGTGGCTAGGGGTAACCAAAGAAGTAAAGAGATATATAGAAGGATGTGATTCCTGCCAGAGAAACAAAAATTGCACAGAACAACTAGCTAGAAAGTTGATGTCCAACTCAATACCTGATAAAGCCTAGTCACATATATTGGCAGACTTTATCACAAAGCTGCCATTGGCACAAGGGTATGATAGCACACTAGTGGTAGTAGATCAGTTTACCAAGATGGCACATTTTATGCCTACAACTGAGAAAACATGGCTGAGGGGCTAGCAAGAATGTTCAGGGATAATGTGTGGTAGTTACATGAACTACCTGAAAGTATCATTTCAGACAGAGGTCCACAATTTGCAGTAGAAGTCATAAAAGAGTTGAACAAACTATTGGAAATCGACACTAAATTGTCAACAGCATTCTATTCTCAAACAGATAGGTAAACTGAGAGAATAAATCAAGAATTAGAACAATACCTCAGAATGTTTATCAATCATCGACAGGAGCAATGGCCTGAGTGGCTAGGAACAGTAGAATTTGCATATGATAATAAGGTGCACTCAGGAACTAAAGTGTTGCCTTTTCAGGCAAATAGTGGACAAAACCCCAGAATGGGCTTCAAAATGAGGAAGAAAGGGAGGTTTGAAAGCACAGAAAGATTTGTGGAGCAAATAAAGGAAATTCAAGGAGAGGCCAAAGCAGCATTAGCCAAAGCTCAGGAAGATATAAGAAAGTATATGAATAGACATAGATTAGAGGCAGTAGAATATAAAGTGGAAGACTTAGTACTACTTAGTACAAAGGATCTCAAATGGCAAATGATTGGAAGACAATATGAAAAACTAATAGAATGCTATGTAGAGCCCTACAAAATAAAAAAAGTAGTATCCCCAAATGCGGTCAAATTAGAACTACCAAACACTATTAAAATACATTCAGTAGTTAATGTTAGTAGAATAAGGATGTACTCAAATCAAGTGCCAGGGCAAAGAGCAGAGGTACCAAAACTAGTGATCATTAAAGGAGAAGAGGAGTGGAAAGTAAAAAGAGTATTGAATAAAAGGAAGATATGAGGGAAGGACAAATACCTGGTGTAATGGAAGGGCTTCACAGCAGAAAGCAATACATGGGAAGAAATAGAAAACCTGGAAAATGCAAAGGAATTGGTAGAAGAGTTTGAAAAAGAATATAAAAAGGAGAGAAGGGAAATAAGAAGGCAGAAAAGCTATGAAGAAAGGAATGAATATTGGAGAGAAATCTTCCCTGGAATATTCACAGCAAGAAAGTTATATGGATGGGATGACAAGAGATATGATAGGGAATATTGGAATAGAATGGAGAAAAATTGGCGAAAATAGAAGAGAATAAAACCCTTGAAGAAAAGGAAATTGAAAAAGATTGAAGAAGAAAGAGAATATCAAGGAGGAAAGATTGAAGAGTGGAATGAAGAAGATGAGATGGGAAGAATGGGTGATCAGTATGAAGAGTTATGAAAACCTCAAGGACAAGGTATCTTAAGAGGGGGGTGGTATCATAAATTGCCTCACCAAGATATTTTTTATGTTCCTTTTTATTTTCTTTTCATTTATTTTTCTATAAATAGTGTGGGGAAAATCATGTCACATGTCACAGCACATGATGTCACAAGATTTTAGCTAGGAGCATGAGTAAAGAGTGCACAGACCAACTAGAATTAATATAAGTAGATTAACCCAATACAGCAAAGACTCTAATGAGTTCTCTTTGTCTAATACTGATAAAGAGCAGTTGGCTTAATTCCGGCTCAGAGTTAGCTTTCCTGACACCAATCTAGTGGGATATTTACTCTTAGTAGCTGAGATAGTTTGCACAAGAGACTTGAGCACATAAACTTTCACCAGACATTAATTGTATTACAAATGGTTACTTACTTGATTTGTGATTGAAGAGTTGGTATTCAAAAAGGCTTAATAAGCAAAGTTAGACAGTGATATGAGATGTTGTTAAGTCTGAGGTCTAATCTAGTATATGTATGCTGCGTCGCATGTGGGAATGATGGTGCTGATAAATCATGTACCTAAGCATTCCCACACTCTCTCTTTCCACTCAGAAATAGATAGAAAATAAAATAAAATAAGAGGAAATAAGAGGAAATTTGTGATTCACTTCCTTCTTTCTTCTCTTATTTTACCAGGTTTTAACAGAATATTTAATCATTACAATCCACCTCTTTTCATAATTCAACACAAATGAATGTGTGGGAGGGACATAACATGTACAAACAATGCCAGCTCATCATCAAGTTCACTCTCTCAAATCATAGTCACTATTCCCTACCCTCCCCTGCCCTCCTCTTTGCTCTCTTATACCTCTCTA
>Ga0153994_1000339_pt1 | contig 13606 bp, 15 predicted proteins | sample TSNC078MetaG_FD_104735 | JGI IMG/M metagenome (GOLD analysis project Ga0153994, IMG submission 104735) | Attine ant fungus gardens microbial communities from North Carolina, USA - TSNC078 MetaG | ecosystem: Host-associated > Fungi > Mycelium > Unclassified | place: USA: North Carolina, Lumber...
CGCATCGGACTTGGGATTGCCATTGATCCCGATACAGTTCAAGGGTCTGTTTCTGTTCATATAGGAGGTGGCCTTGTAAATGAGCTGAGTACATTCGAGGCGTCTGACGCATCAAATACAGTTGACAGTCATTTTTTCAAGAATGACTCAAAATCATCTAAAGGGACAGGATATTCCGATGATACATTGAGGCCTGCGAAGAATGCTCAGGATCAGGTCCCCACAGTCTGATATACTAAGAATTATCTGTAAATTATCTGTACACTATTAATTCTTTTTTCATGTAATGATGGTGAATAGTTTACTGTTGTTGTCACCACTACCATACCCCAAGCAGAGGGGGATCTGTCTAATGTGAAGGGTACAATCTTTTCCACCTCCCCTATTTTTTGGATCATTGAATCTGATCCAGAATGGGCAAATTGAAAGATGTGGGTTCAGTCCACCTTATACCAGAACTCTGCTCACCAATGATTCCATTAAAAATAAACTCAAGAACAGGAGAGCCAGGACCAGCCTTTGACATTCCTAACATCCAAGAATATTTTATGAACCTCAATTTTATCCTCAGTGTCATTTCTCATAGACCTACCAAAACATTTGCTTTTCAAAGGCTAAAATATCTCCTAAGCAAATTCAATATGTACACCCTGCTGAATGAAAGTTAGGAGGTGGCAGATATCAAGGTTTGTTTCTAAACCCTGTAATTCTATCAAATTTATGACTTTGCTATCAGCACAATCCTCACAGGTGTTGCTAGTAGGTTGCTCACAAAATCTTGCTGAAGCTTGGTTCCAGAGATTTTTATAATCTTTGTGTCATAAGTCACCTTGACCATGACTAAAGAATATAACCATGGACTAGAGTTGAACCAGTGACTGATGGACACTTGTGAATTAAACATGAACAAATAGTGTAACTTGTATATATAGTGTAGAACAATCAATCAAGAATTCCATTGAGTTCTCTTCTAACCCTTAAGTACCTTAACTCTAAGTTACCCTAACTTAGGATTAAGTGTCAGTTGCTGACACTTTGTAAAGTCAATATCTGTGTTTATTACTTGAATAGCAAGAATAAAACACATCTTCTTCAGTTTATCAAATCAAAGATAAAGTGCTGTCCTCATGAAATCAGTATCTATGACTGCTCCCTCAATAAGCTAGTGAAATGGGTTGTCAATAATCAATTGTTCTCAAATGATGTTTGCTAGCTTATTTGAGTTCTAAGGCTATATGAAGTTTGCAAAGTTTATAGTTCAGTTGATACCTTCAAAAACATTGTTGTTAGTTCAGTGCCATCATTTTGTTTCACTTCTTTGAATAGACAGAACTGACATTTTCCCAAAGGTTTTTTCCCCTTGTACAAGGTTATTAAGGATCTTTGCATACATCCTGAGCTATCCATCTTCCTGTCATAAGTTACCTTGACTATGACAAGGAAGGATATAAATAAAATGACATAGAAGGGAGTTAAACTGCCAACCTCTAGAATGGTTGTAGATTAGATCAATGTAAATGGAGATAAAGTATATAAGTAGTTGAGCAATCAATCAGAGAACCCCATTGAGTTCTCTTTGTAATCTTCAAAGAACTTGCCTCTGAGTTAACTCAACTTGAGTCATACAATGCTTTCTACAACATATTGTAGGCATTAATACCATATATGATAAGTCAAAAATTGAGTGTTGCATCTATTGCAAGTTCCCTCTGCCACATTTGTGGAATTTTATATAATTTCTGTTTTATTCTTACTAGTAAATCTTATCTTATGCTCAATAATTAAGTATTAAACTATGTATATGCCAATATGGCCAGTTTAAGTAACCTATAAAGTCAAAACATCAGCACAAATGAGATAATAGTACAACAGAAATAACTTATAAATTATTTTTCTTTTACTTTTCTCATAACTTTGCTTGGGCATGCTCTTGGACTATCTAAACAGTGTCAGGCTTTCCCACATCCTTTTCTAACTATCTTATACAAATCTGAAGAGGGTTTTACAGATGCCACCTATCTTTGCTTTGAACAATCTCAAAGATTGCTCTTAGGCTGCTTGTCATGACTTGACAAAATGGCTAAGTCATTATTTAATTTTCTTTTCTTTTCTTTTTCTTTGAACTTATTATACAAGGGAGAGTACAGGAAAGTATCCATCGCTTCTTTTACTTGTACCACTAACACTATTGGTAGCGCCTGAGTTTAGTTTAGCGAATAAACCTTCACATTTTAGTTCTCAATAATCTCACTGCAAATATGTTTCCCAACACTACCTTGGCTAGGCTGGAAGATAATGCCTACAACATACAATGTAGACGTTTGACCTCTCGCACCAGCACCAACGGACCCCGTAGCAACTCTCCCTCCCCAATGGACGATTCCTCCCCCCCCTCAGAAGTAGACTATGCTGAACGTGTTGCTGCCAACTGCAACATGGACATAGAGACAACGGATCCTTCTCGTCCCTCGGCTGAAAATGTTACTAGTTTCTCTTTTTCCCTTCCAGCATCAAATCCATGTGTCCCCCTCGAGGAGGCACTTAACTCTACAATCACTGGCAATATCGACATTTCCACACAATCTTCTCCCCCTGAAGTCATTCCATACAGCGCTAACATCCCAGCAGACCCCAGTCTATGGGACGGAAACTTCATGGCAACATCTTTGTTCGGCACCAACGAATTTCTTAACAGCGATATTAACAACATCATGTGTTCCCTAAAATGCATGGTGTGCTTCCTAAGGCAACGAAATGTTAAGGACCGGGACGCTAACAGCATCAGACAACTAGACCCCTTCGGCGAATCTGCATGGGACTTCATATCAGCCATCTTCGAATCAGGATGGGACACCCTTACAACTGCCAACAAATCATCCATCAGAGATAACGTCACAAAGGAATTTGGCAAATCTACCAAACTCTCACCAAGTACAAATACTCATCATGGAGCTCACATAACTAAGGTACCCCCCCCTATCCCACCCCACCCTTCCAAGGAAATCCTGGAGAAATCAAAAGCACACCAACAAAAAACCTCCAACAAAGGAAAACCCCCTCTGTCCTATGCTCAAATTGCATCAAACGTCACCAACGCCCTCAAGATCAAGGATGCCTTTCCAGCCCTACCAAACAAGAAAGTTCTCGAAATGCACAATGCAGCTTTTGGCCAACACATCAATAGAGCCAAAAAAGTCCAATTCACCACCAAAGGACTATCTAGAAAACAGGCCATTATCCTAGTACACAACGAACTCGCTGAAGGCATCATGGGTGATGCCAGCACACACGTATTCCAAATCAATGCTCTACTGAAAAATGTCAAATCGTCGATACGCTCCGAATTTATCTGTCCCTGCTCTGGTGGAATCACCATCATTACCAATGATGTACCAAACCCCAGCAACCTCTCCATCATAGGAAACTATTTCAAATCAGTCGAAGATATTAACAGTAATAACATTCCTAGCCCCAGACTCCCACAGTCCAAATCATACTTGAAGATTACGGGCCTTCCCTACTTGCGAGCTGACGGCAACAAAATTACCAGCGAAAATGTCACTGACTTCATGAAACACATCAATCTTTTCGAAAATGTTTCCCTAGCCACTAAACCACGTATCATCAAAGCCTCACCCAAGTCAGACATGGCTATTATATAGTTTGATATATGGGACACTCAAAACAGTTCTAAAGCTAAATTGTTAATTAACCACTCTTTCAACCTAGGTCGTCATATCGCCACGGTCAGGGCCACCAACATGAACCCCGGTGTCCCCCAGTGCCACAATTGTTGGAAATGGGGCCATTCAACCTTTTCATGTCGAGCTCATGGGTCTCGATGCCAAAAGTGTAGTAGCCCACACAAACTCAAACATCACAGAGAGCTAGCATGGTGCTGCAAAGCCAACCCCAAATCAAACCCCCCCCGACTTGAAACCGCCCAAGGCATGCCATGTCCTTATTCTTTCAAATGCATCAATTGCAAAGGCGAACACATGGCCGACGACTACAAGTGCCTCTTCTGGAGAAACCGATTCAACAGAGATTGGCACTCAAAAAAAGCACAAGAAGCCCGGGAAACCAAGGCCAATACAATTTGCCTAGCCATAAGTGGTAAGAAACTATGATTAAGAAAACCCTAAAAATATTTTCACAGAATGTCAGAAAAAACAAAACTCTAATGAATACCATATTAGAAAACAGCAAAAACAGCATAGATATCACCCTAGTTCAAGAACCACCCAAATCCCTCATTCGTCATGTCCCAAGTCACACTGATCCTACAGGAGACCCAATATACAGCACTCCTAACCACCCCGACTGGACCCTATTCATTAGACAGGACCCAGCTCAGGAAAATTACACTCGAGTTGCAACATACATCAACAAAAAGCTGCAGAAAATGAGATTCACTCTCAGACTTGACATAATAAATCACCAAGATGTCAACGTCCTAGCCTTCCACTCAGGCCAACACATCAACTATGTCATAAACGTCTACTCAGACGACAACCAAAGTGCCCTACACTTCCTCAATCGAAACATCGTCAACCTAAACAACACTGTTGTCATGACAGACGATTTCAACATAAGGGATAACGATTGGGACCCCAACTACCCCCACCACTCTGTCCATACCAAAGACCTACTCACTCTAGCCAAAAGCCTAGGCCTAGATCTCTCACCACCCACCAACCCAGGTCCAACAAGGTTTGCAGATAATCCACGTGACACTAACTCTGTCATAGACCTAGCTTTCATTAACCCCAACAACTCAGGATTCAGCCAACACTCCCTTCACCCTGAATTGCACAGACCCTCAGATCACATTCCCCTTATTATTGAAGTAAGTATCAACGAGGCTAACATAGACAATTCCTTCTGGTCCATAAGCAAAGACAGCAAGGAAGAAAAGAACTTCACCAAAGCCATTACCGATGGTACTCTCGCCCTCGACACCTCAAACATTACATCAGAAGAAGATCTGGAAGCAGTTGTCCAACGATTAGCAAGTATCTTCAACGAAGCATGGTACTCCCAAGCAAAAAAGAAATGCATAACAAAGCACTCTAAAGAATGGTGGAATCAGATGTGTACTGAAAGTCTAAACAAGTATCGCAACACAGGTGATATTGAACATTGGTGAGAATTCAAATCAAACACCTGGATAGCAAAGAAAGAATTCTTTGACAACAAAATCTACAAGATCGCCTCCTCAAATAAAAGACCATGGGACCTTATGAACTGGATTAAAAAGAAAAACCTGCCAACTATAGAATCCATCCTATATGAAGGCCAACTATGCAACACTCTACCAGACTTGTGGTACGCCCTATACTCGTCCTACAATTCAGCCAAGAACAGACCTATAAACACATCTTTCCTAAATGAAATCCCACAAGCCGATCAAATTCTATGGCCCCCATTCTCAAAACAAGAATTCACAGATGCTATAGCTAAGTGCTCATCTTCGTCGACCCCCGGTCCAGACCATATTTCCTGGAGACACCTCAAATCATTGATCACAAATGACAAATGTTTACAAAAAATCGTACAAATTGCTAACACGTGTATTGACTTAGAATTCTGGCCGTCTCATTTCAAATCGTCCAATACAGTGGTGATACCCAAACCAAATAAAAATAACTATAACTCCCCCAAATCGTTCTGACCAATTGTCTTACTCAACACCACGGGCAAACTCATCGAGAAAGTCATCAGCAACAGGCTTCAATTCCAATTGTCAGCCAACGGCTTCATCGACCCTCATCAATTCGGGGGTATCCGGCAACGATCCACAACAGATGCGGGATTATATCTCACTCATCTTATCAGGGCTGGTTGGCTCAGACAATATCACACAAGCATTTTAGCCTTCGATATCGCTCAATTCTTCTCCTCCCTTAACCACCAATTCCTCTCACTATGTCTAAAAAAAGCTGGCCTTAATACTAACATTGTCAGATTTTTCAACAGCTACCACTCGAACTGTTCTACTTCATATTCATGGAACTCTTTCACATCTCCTCCCTTTAATGTAAACGTCGGCGTCGGTCAAGGTTCCGCCCTCTCCCCCATATTATCAGCCTTATATCTAGCTCCAATTATAAAAATGTTCAAAAAAAAAATTAAAAACCTCAATAAAGAAATTCCTACAGACATTCTCTTATTTGTTGATGACGGACTTTTGATTTCTCAGGAGAAGAGCTATTCCCTTTCTAACTCCTTTCTATTATATAGTTACAACATCATATCAAAAATCCTTATCGATGCTGGCCTCATCATGGAACACAGCAAAACCGAACTCTTCCACTTTACAAGAGCCCGTCATCTCCCCAACCCCTCTATCAACCTATCATCAGTAGGAGGCTCTGTCATCTCCCCTAAGCCCATCTGGTGGTATCTAGGCTTCTACTTCTACTGCAAACTCAACTTCAACTACCACACCCACTTCTATGCCACGAAATGCCTCTCCACCCTTAGCGCCATGAAGATGCTAGGTAACTCATCAAGAGGCCTTCTCCCCATTCAAAAACAACTTTTATACAGGACTTGCGTCCTACCCATTGCCTTATATGGGTTTCAATTGTGGTTCTTCAAAGGCATCCCCATCGTAAAAAACATCACTGAACTAAAGAAAATGCAGTGAAGGGCAGCCCTCTGGATTACAGGTGCTTTCCGAACTTCCCCATCTGAAGACATTGAAGCCATCGCAGGCCTCATCCCCATTACCCTACATCTCCGCAAACTGAATGGCAGACACCACCTTCGCTACGCGTCCATCCCTCCCTCACATGCCATTAACTCCCTACTAGATTCCCAACACGCTAAGAATCAAGCACCCCACAAAACTGCAACGTCCAAACTCACTGTGAAACAACAAACTAACCTCAAGAGCCCTATCAAGGACGTCAATGAGCAGCTCAATAGCGTTAGAAACTGCTTCAATCCCCTTCACCCCCTCTTTTCCCCTGGATCTTGGATAGCCGATCATTTCTCTAGTAGAATTAGCTTTCACTCCCCTTCTTCTTCCTCTGATGAGGACCTTTACCAACATCTGCAAAGCCTTAACCTTGTCTTCAGGTCATCTCAAGTTAACCCCAATAGCGCAGTTGTCATCGCAGACAGAGGCATAAAAAAATCCCATGTCGCTACAGCAGCAGTGCACATCTGGGCCGACAACTCTATCATCAAACAGCTATGAGTCCACTCAGTAAACATCACATCTATCAAAGCGGAACTTATGGCCATTCACACTGGCCTCATCCCTGCTATGAAAATAGACAGCGTTTACGACATAACGGTTATAACTGACTCCATTGCTGCAGCAAAGAAAATCCTGGAGTCCAAAGTCGACCCCCTTCAGAACATGTTCATCCCCTTAGCATCCGCAATCAAGACGTTCCTCAGCAAGGATGGCAGAAACAAAATCCGCTTCTAGTACTGCCCAAGCAAGGCTGAATGGCCCAGACATAAACTCATAGATGATCAAGTCAAAGCAAGCTCATGCACCCCCACATTCCCTAGCAAAGAATCTCATTTATTCAGCAGAAAGAAAGAATGCAACAACATCCTTTGTGAATGGCAAACAAACTTCGCCAAAAGCCTCAAAAAAGGTCACTACTTCCTTAAATTCGAAGACGAAAAAGAAAAAGTCATCGAACCAACCTAGGCTAAAGGGGGCTCATGGCTCCCTGTCATAGGATTTACCAACTCTCTTTGCGCTCGCTTCACCCGCATGACCACTGGCCATGCCCCCATTGGAGAATACAGACAGAGATTCTTCCCCCACCTCCCCATCAGCTGCCCTTGTGGCAAAGCCGAAGTTCAAACCCAAGAACACATCATCATGGAATGTGATAGACACGATCCCTCTACGCATCCTTGCAACATCATCATCAATAGCTTTGTCCACTTCCTTGCAGATAACCCTGAAGCATTTAGCTTTGACAATGGATAAGGTCCTGTTACAGCACGGCTCTCTTGAGCAAAAGCGCAGCATTTGTCACCTAGTATCTACCACCTCTCATTTATTCTCTTTCTCTTTTCTTACTCTCTTCTCTTTTATTCTCTCCTTATTTAAGTAGGTACGGTGTACTTACCATGGCCTGCCTCCGCGCCCCATGTAATAAACTGATGATTTAAAAAAAAAGAAAAAAAAAAAGTACAGGAAAGTATCACATGACCAAGATCACAGGTTACAGGTCACAGTTGCAGTCACAACACATGACATCACACAAGGTAGTTCCATGATAACTATGGGAAAGTAGTACACAGACTAGGTAGTAATTGTATAAGTAGTATACAAAAATTAACAGGAACTCTATTGAGTTCTCCTTGTCAACTTGGACTTGGAGTAGGCTTAAGTCATCACAGCTAGAGCCTTATACTGCTAGTGTTACACTCATACTATAGACAAATGAGTTGATTGTTGGACAAATACCATATTTGCCATGAGTACAAACACATCAAGCTTAATAGTGGTATATCTGCCTTTTATCTTTGCTGTTGACTCTTTAATACCTTCCTTGACCAGAATTGTAACTCTCTCCAACAACTTTAAAAGCTTTATTTTATTCTGGAACCTAGTTAATTCCATGTTGACTTGTCATATAACAGAAAATACCCATTTAATAATATAATTTCTTTTATATTTTATATTATTACTAATTTTTCGCTCCTAAACTCCTGTTGTCTACTCCTATAGGATCACGATGTAGACTAGTTACTTGTATTCCTCCTATTCTAGACTTAGTATAAGTACTCTAGTAGTTACATCCTAGTTTCTTAGTTCATAGATTAAAGTCATTTATGTATTCTCCTTGTTCTATCCTCACTCCTATCAATCTATACTACTCCTCTCCTGCACTCCTGACAACAATTCCGGCCTCCTGAAATACGCAACTACACATGCAACAGCAGATCGAGGCACAGCACATGAGCTGAGGCCAAGGTTGTTCCCCCACTTTTGTTGTCAACTCCCTTCTACTCCAGAGTAATTCCGCTCCACTCCAGGTTACTCTGCTCCCACTCCGCACATCCTTGACATGACTATTCAAAAAGATACATTGAACTTACCTTCTGACAAATAAGTGTTAGTTTGAACTTGTTACTTAGTGCAACTTAGAACAACTCCAATGTTAACATAGTTAGTTTTAAATGTTTCATATATACCATCATCAAATTTTACATCACATAATGATGTAATGTGATTTTTTCAAGTTTAGTGCTCTGGAATTGTCTAGATACATGTTCATACTTGATAGACTAGCATTTTTTGAGTAGTAATACAGCAGAGGGAGCAATATTGGTACATTTTTGTAAAAGTGCAGGCTCTTCTTAATCATTGCCATTGACACTATATAAACTTAAATCCTTCAGCATTCTTACATACCTTCTCTAACCAAATGTTCTTGAAGAACTAATATCTTAGTTTGGAATGCTATGCCAGCTTATAAGCTGTTTTTTACAGGGTATTAATTAAGAGGATATGGGACTAGTCAAACTATCACAAATGGTCACTTTTTTATTTGTGATTGATGCTTGATACTTTGAGAAGTTCAAAAATGTAAAGTTTAGACAGTGACAAAAGAAGTTGTCAAGTTTGAGGTCTAATACTCAGACAGGAAGTCCTTATATACAGAATTGTGTGTACTAGAACAGACCATCACATGCTATTACTTATTGTTCTACATATGGTAGTGCCTTTGTACTTAAAATAGTAATAATTTAACCATATGGAGGCTATCCATTGTTCTAAGAAAAGGCAGATGATTATCTATAGGTAATTGATTGAGTCCATGTACAAACATTGAGGACTTCATATTTCCACTGATACTGATTTCCTTGGAGTTATTTTGGACTCATTCTGAGCATTATGAAAAGGGCTTTTTCTGAGCCTAGAAGCAAAGCATAGATCATGGTGCTTTTGAGATATTAGCAATTTGATATGTAGTACTATAGTGATTACCTACTAATTTGCCTGATATCTTGGCCAATATTGATTGCCTCAAGACATAACTTGTATCAATTGAAAGGTCTTCTTAAAGGCTTTTCAGATCCATTGAGAACATGGAAATTGTTGAATAATTGGTGAAGATAGGTCCAAATGAAGTTTATAACACAAACTTATATTAAAATTGGAGTTCAGTATCTTAACAAGTGAGAGTCAAGTTGAAATAAACTTTGAGCAATTGTGGTAATGGTTAAATGTCTCTTTGGACATGAGGTTACTTCTAGGGCAATGTTATTATGTGTATATACAAAAAGATTTTATAGTATTCTATTTATGTATTAGTGTGCACAGGTTTGAATCTTACCTGCATAAAAAATTTCTGATATCATATAAAGACACAATGACAAACAATGTGTCTAGAAAAACTAAAAAGGACTGCTAATCTGATATCTACCATACCAACCATAAGCTATATGAATAGTGTTGAGTGCTTGATCATTGAAGTCCCTGGTGATCAGGGCTATAAAAATTCAGGAAGTCAGTGAGCCTTATATAGCATATAGCATTGATGAGGTTTTTATCTAGGCCTCTGGCCTAGCTTGATCCCTTTACTAATTCTACATTATTAATATTGTGTTAAAGTCAGTCTGCTACACTTTCTTCCTCTAACAGTCTATGAGGTTAAAGTTTGTCTCTGTTACAAAGAAGTAACTACTAAATAGTGTCATAGAGGTATAACAAAATACCTGTTCAAATGAACTATGTAAATAGCTAGACCCTCATTAGCAAGTAGCCTTGCTAACATCATTCTTTTGATATAGTAATAAACTATACAGTATATGACTACTAGTTGATAGCACAACTGTGACAGTCTTCTTGCTGTAATATTATGTTTATTGAGTTTGTGTTATAGTTAGTCTACCTTTCTTTCTACAACAGTCTGTGGAATAGCAAGTAGTATTGTTTGGAAGGTCACTATGCTCTCTTCTTCTAATAGTCTGTGAGGTTTAAGTTAATACTGTATTATTAAGTTTGTGTTACAGTTAGTCTGCTATGCTTCTTTTCTTCAACAGTTTGCTATTCTGACTTATTTATTTATCTCTCACATCATAAGAAAAATCAATCTCAAGTCCATTTGTCACAAACTTCATTCAGCCATATCTCCATCAATTCTTCAACAATTCTCACAGTCTCAATGGCTACAGAAAGCCCTTAAAAAGAACTTTCAATTGATGCCAGTCATGTCTTGAGACAATCAATATTGGCTGAGATATTAGGCAGATCAACTGGTAACTACCATAGTACCATTTATTAAATTGCCAATATCTCAGAAACCACCATGATTGATGCTTCGGTTCTAGGCCCATCAGAAGCCCTCTTCATACCACTCAGAATGAGATTAGAATGATCTCAAGGCAATTAATATCAGTGGAGATATGAAGGCCTCAATGTTTGTACATGGACTTTATTAATTACTCATAGATAGTCATCTGTCCTTTTCTTAGAACACAGGACAGCCTCCATAAGGTTAAGTTATCGCTATTTATAGCACAAAGGCACTACCATATGTAGAACAATAGATAGTAGCATATGATGATCTGTCCTAGTGCACAGACCATTAATTTTCTGTATATAAGGACTCCCTGTCTGAGGATTAGACCTCAGACTTAACAACATCTTTTGTCACTTATCTAACTTCACATTTTTGAACTCTTTAAAGTATCAAAGCACCCATTACAAATAGTAAGTGACCATTTGTGATATCATCATTTCTAGGACAGAGAATAATGCAATCCAAGAAGTATTGGTTATCTTGAGCCCTTGAGTTGCCAATTTCTAGATAGATCCTATTGATAAGAGCATTAAGATTAGTGCAAACCATGGACTGAGGAACTTGAATCATCTCATTGTTATTCATAGTTGACCCAGCACCAATCTCTAGCAACCACTGAGCATGTTGATTATTAGCTTCAGAGTGACCCAAGTACATATTTTGTCTGAGATGCAAGAACTTGATATATCTCCATAAGTTTCCTCTACAAAGAGATACTGCTACCACTTGTTGATGTGTTCTCTTAGGCATCATAGGCAAAGTCTGACAAAAATTCCCTCCAAATACCATTGTGATTCCACCAAATGGATGATCATAAGTGCAAGTGATCACTTACTTCAAGCAAGTCTCTGAGACATTGATCAACAGCATCAATATCATACTTGTGCTGCATAGGAACTTTATCCCAAATAATAACCTTAGTTTGTTGGAGGACTGGGAACATGTAAATATTGCATTTGAGCCCAGCCACAGAGTCTTCATAAATAGAAAGAGAAATCTTAAAGTGTAAGTGAGATGTTCTTCCTCTATCCAACAAAGAGTAACAATCCCAGATGATACTACACACAGTGCTACTTGACCTCTCCTTCTAACCTCAGCAGCAATAGTATTACACAAAAATGTCTTCCCACAACTACCAATAGCATAAATAAAGAAAAGATAACCTTGATTATTGATAACAGACTCTAGGATAGCATTAAAAGCAATAGCTTGATCAAGATTGAAGATTGCCCTTTGCTCATCCATCAAAGTGACTATTTTATCTATATTGTACTACTCAGCCTGCAAAAGAGGATTGGGTATTCTGTGAGCCCACTATTACTATGAAAAAGACATTGGTGGAAAATCAGCAAGACTTTTTCCTATTCCTACTAATATTCTATTGAGATCCCAAAGGCCATAAATGTAAGGCTCTAGCCAAGACAACTTAAACCTCCTCTAGGTCCAAGTTGACAAGGAGAACTTGATAGAGTCCTCTTCTATTCCTTGTACACTACTTATACAACTACTACATAGTCTATACACTATTTTCCCACACCTATCATGTGATGCATCATATGACATTACCTGTGACTTTCTAATATGTGATGTAATGTGTGACACTGTTATGTGACACTTTCCTATACTCCTTCCTTGTATAGTAAGTCCAAAAGAAAAAGAAAAAAAGGAATATAAATAATGACTTAGCCATTTTGCCAAGTCATGACAATAATTATAAATATCATCCTCTGGTACCTCCTGGTTAGCTTGGTAGTGGTTCATATAATGTAGTTTGTGCTTGATATCATTACACAGTCTAGCCTTGAATTGATCCCAGTAAAGATGAGGCTCAGCTACTTTATCAGTTAGCAAGATCACTGCCAACAACTGACAATATGCCATTCCAGGTTGTATTGCAATTGCTTCCTCCAAGCAAATCCTCCACTCATGATCATCCTCCAGTAATCCTCTTGCCATACATGCCTCCTTGAATGTAGCAAATACTTGACCATTCTAGATCCTTAGATACTCCCAACTCTTTCTACTTTCAAATATAGTCAAAAGAAGTCATAAGGAGAACTGCTCTCTCTTTGATGATAACATAAAGTACAAGTACATCTTTCCAATCACCTTGGCCTGTTGTCTTGGATACCATAACTTGGTATCACAAATGGTTACTTACTATTTGTGATGGGTGCTTTGTTACTTTAAAGAGTTCAAAAATGCAAAGTTAGACAAGTGACAAAAGATGTTGTTAAGTCTGAGGTCTAATCCTCAGACTATGGGTCCTTATATACAGAAAAGTGATGGTCTGTGCACTAGGACAGATCATCACA
>Ga0153994_1000341_pt1 | contig 13535 bp, 12 predicted proteins | sample TSNC078MetaG_FD_104735 | JGI IMG/M metagenome (GOLD analysis project Ga0153994, IMG submission 104735) | Attine ant fungus gardens microbial communities from North Carolina, USA - TSNC078 MetaG | ecosystem: Host-associated > Fungi > Mycelium > Unclassified | place: USA: North Carolina, Lumber...
GGCTCGATGAGGTCGCGGATGTGCCCGACGGACGCCATCACCTCGTAGCCGTCGCCCAGATACTGGGCGATCGACTTCACCTTGTTCGGTGACTCGACGATGACGAGTTTCTTCGTGTCAGACACCTGACTCCTCTTATATGTACGCGCTGTTCTGCAACAGCGAGACGTTCGTAGCGCGCTCCCCCGGCGCCGCACCCCTGCGGCGAGCGTGGGCCGCACGGCCCCGACAGGCAAACCATACACACCTGAGCCGCTTGTCTGCCTAATCGGTGGATCTTCGTTCGCCGAGGGCGCAGACCTTGCGGTGGCCCGGGGCGGGAGGAAGATGAGGGTATGGCTATCACTTCAACGACGACGTATACCGCCAAACTGACCGACGGCCCCCTCGAGGGCAAGACCATCGCGACCGAATACCTCGGATCTGGCGAGCCCCGCCCTCGTCTCGAGATCCCCTCCTCCACCGCAGGCAAGCGCTACCTCTATATCCGCTCCTCCGCGATCGAGTTCGCGTCAGACGACGCCCTCGACCGCCGCCCCAGCGCCGTGGAGTACCGGTATCTGGAGGCGATCTTCGACTGATCACGGCGTTCCAGGCGGACCTGCGCGCGCCGCGGCGCGCGCAGGAAGCCCCAGGTAGGTCACGGAGGTGAGCACGACGGCGACGACGCCATCGAGCTCACACGACTCCAGTCGTGCACCGTTCGCAGACGCGACGCGCTCCGCCTCCTGACACGGTGACCCCGGCCGCAACCCTGACGCGACATCCGCCGCGGCGAGCGCCGCCCCGTCCGCCGCGGCACCGGACACGCGCCGCGCCCCGTACGCCCCTGCCACCGCCACGGCCGCTGCCGTCGCGCACACGAGCACCCCGATCAGCGCCACCGCGAGAACCCCGGCTGCGCCGCGCTCGCACAGGATGCGCGCGCCCATGGCGCCAGCACGGTCGCGCCGACCGCCCAGCGCGCCCCCACGACCACGCCAACCGCCCAGCGCGACCCCACGACCATGGCGACCGCCCGGTCCGCCCGCAGCCGCGCGCGTGCAGGGGACGCCAGCGCTCAGCCATCTGCGTGACCTTCGTCCGGCGCACACGCCCTGGCGGATGCGCGCATCCCCAGGACCCCCAACGCAGTCTCTCGATTCGCACCCGTCGCTTTCACACACACCATTCCTCCTTCTCTGTCGACGGTCAGTTCTGCATCGGCCTCGCGCGCAATGCGGGCCGGGTCATCGCCGCGGGCGAGCATCCGTGCTGCCTGGGCTGCCGCATCCACGAGTCGCGCCTGCTGTGTCGCCACCTGAACGGCGCCGAGGCACAGCGCGAGGCAGGCGAGCACGGCGGGGAGCGCCACCGCGAATTCGGCGGTCACACTCCCCCGCTCTCCGTCATCCGCCCGTGGTGAGCGCACGCGTGACCAGATCGGTGAGGATCGCTTTGACCTCGTCGCCTCGGAGCAGGACCACTAGCAGCCCGGCGAATCCAACTGCTCCCATCGTCGCGACCGCGTACTCGGCCGTCGCCGAACCTCGTTCTTCGCGGATGATCCGCCTGACGAATCCACTCATCGTTCCTCTTCTCATGGTGCCTCTCCTCGTTGTTCGTTTCTTCGTTGTTCGTTTCTTCGTCGTTCGCTCCGGCCGCTCGTTGTGGCCGTGCTTCCACCCTCCGGTGTGCGTCTCCCGCTGACCACAGCGATTCCCGATCGGTGGAGAACCGTCAGAACGCGGCGACTGTGGAGGAGACGATCGACAGCACCACAGGAGCGACGCCCAGCAGCATGAAGCTCGGCAGCACGCACGCGCCGAGAGGAAGCATCGACCGGACCGCGAGCGCCGCAGCGGCCGTTCTGCCCTGCATCCGCCGCTGCCGTCTGGCCCGAGCCGCCGCACTCCTGAGCAGGTCCGCCGCCGGCGCGCCGGCGCGCTGCGCCAAGCTCAGAATGCGCGCGACTTCCGCTCGATCGTCCCCGAGCGCCGAACACGCCTCGTCGCACATGGCCAGAGCGCTCGGCACCCCGACCCCGCCGGTCAGCGCCGTCGCGATCAGGTCGTGACGCAGACCGGGAACGTCGAAACCGGGGTGTGCCCGCCGCAGAAGGGTGCGCATCCATCGCCTGCCGACGACCAGCAGGAGCACGCCGATGCTGAGAAGCGCCCAGCCGACGGCCGAGCCGGTGAGCGTGCCGACCAGGTCGACGCCAATGACGACGGCCAGCAGCATTCCGACGACGGGCAGCCACGATACGAGCTGCGCCGTCGCGCGCGGCCCTGCCAGCGCCACGTGCACGTCGCGCTCCGTCTCCGCGCGGTCGCGCAGAGCGTCGGCGAGACGACGCAGCGCCGGAACCATCGGCGCGCCAGCGACGTCCGCGACCCGCCAGATGGCAGCCAGCACCGTCCACGAGGCGTCCGCCGTGCGCGAGACGTCCGCGGGAGAGCGCGACCGCGCCGTCGCCCCCGATCTTCGCTCGACCGCCCAGGCACCCGCGGCCCGCGCCACAGCGTCGGCTGTCCGCTCCCCCGCCGCGATTCCAGCTCCCACCAGCCCGGCCAGTGGATGCGCGGAGAACTCCCGCAGGTACCCCCACGCCGCTTCCGCCGTCACCCCCGCCTCCATGAGGGCGACCAGCTCCTCGACTAGCTCTGCGACCCGCTCTGCTTCTTCTCCCGCCCGCTCGCGCTTTTCACGCCGGCGAACCCAGGTACTCGCTCTCGTCGCTTTCACGACGTGCTCACCACGCTGAGCCGACCGTCCTCCGCCAGTTCCAAGCGCCCGAATCCGGCGACGCTGCGCGCGCCTCCGACGCGCTCGACGTGGACGAGCATCCCGATGGCGCTCACCGCCTGTCTGGCGACCGCGCGCTCGTTCAGCCCTGCCAGAGCGCCGAGTGCCTCGATGCGGGCGGGGACGTCGCCGATCGAGTTCGCGTGGAGCGTCCCGGCCCCTCCGTCGTGGCCGGTGTTCAGCGCGGACAGAAGGTCGGTGATCTCCTCTCCTCTGCACTCGCCGAGGACGAGTCGGTCAGGACGCATCCGAAGCGCCTCGCGCAGGAGTCTCCTGAGGCCGACGCCGCCCGCGCCCTCCAGGTTCGGCTGCCTGGTCTGGAGGCCGACGACGTGCGGGTGCGCGATGCGGAGTTCCGCGACGTCCTCGATGGTGACGATGCGCTCGTTCGGTGGCGCATGGGAGAGGACGGCGCCGAGGAGCGTGGTCTTGCCCGCACCGCCCGCGCCGGTGATGAGAAGGTTGGTGCGCTGCGCTATCGCGCGCAGGAGTATGTCCGCCTGCCGCCGGGTGATCGCACGGTCGGCGAGAAGGTCGGGCAGTCCCAGCACCCTGCCGCTCGGTATCCGAACCGACAACAGCGTTCCTCCCGTCGAGACGGGAGGGAGCACCGCGTGCACCCGTATCCCGTTCAGAAGGCGGACGTCGACGAACGGCGTCGCCTCGTCGATGTGTCTGCCCCCGCTCGCCACCAGACGGACCGCGAGGTCTCGCGTCGTGCGCTCGTCCGAGCACCAGCCGTCGATGCGCCGGAGACCGCGTTCGCCGCCGTCGGCCCAGAGCTCGCCTCCCGCCGTGATGAAGAGGTCTGTGACGTCGTCGTGCAGCAGGTAGGGCGCGAGCGGCCCGAAGGTCTGCCACACGCCAGCCCGCCGCTCCAACGTCGATGCAGACGGCGCCGCATCCTCAGGCCGCCAACTCGCACGGAGTTCTCTCGATGTCGTCCTCATGCAGGAACGCTACGAAGCACGCCGCAGCCACCGCTGGCGCACCCGGAAACCCGTGGAGAACTCCCGAAACGCACGGCCTGTGGAGAGTCACCAGACCAACTGCAGCGCGCCGGTCCGGTTAAAAAAGGGGGGCCGCACCTATTGGGGGGAACAGGTGCGGCCACTGCGGCGCATGATTGGGGGGAATCGTTTGCGCCGCACGCCAGAATTAATATTCGGCCGAGAGACAGTTTACGCAGAATCAATGCAAACGCAAGTCTTCATCGAGGAGGTCACCGCCAGGTTGTAGAGTCGACCATTGTCGCGCCACGACTTGACCATCCAGCATCGCAAAGGAGCGAACAGACTCCCCATGAGCAACACAATCGACAATCTGCTGCACGAAGCACGCCGCTTTGCCCCCAGCGAGGAGTTCGCGGCCAACGCGGTAGCGACCGCCGAGCTCTACGAACGTGCCGCGGAAGACCGTCTCGGGTTCTGGGCCGACCAGTCCCGTGAGCTCGTCCACTGGCACAAGCCGTTCACGCGCACCCTGGACTGGACCAACCCGCCCTTCGCGAAGTGGTTCGACGACGGCGAGCTGAACGTGGCGTACAACTGCCTCGACAGGCACGTCATCGCCGGCAACGGCGACCGCGTCGCCATCCACTGGGAGGGCGAACCTGGCGACAGCCGCTCCATCACCTACGCAGAGCTCACCGCGGAGGTCAAAAAGGCGGCCAATCTGCTGACCAGCCTCGGCATCTCCGCAGGCGACAGGGTCGCGATCTACCTGCCGATGATCCCGGAGGCCGTCATCGCCATGCTGGCGGTCGCGCGCATCGGCGCCGTCCACTCCGTCGTGTTCGGCGGGTTCAGCGCGGAGAGCCTGCGCTCGCGCATCGACGACGCGGCGGCCAAGCTCGTCATCACCGCGGACGGCGGCTGGCGCAAGGGGAAGGTCTTCCCCCTCAAGAACGCCGTGGATGCGGCACTGGCGTCCGGCGAGACGACCGTCGAGCACGTGCTCGTGGTCAAGCGCGGCGAGAACGACGTGGAGTGGACGAGCGGGCGCGACCTGTGGTGGCACGACGAGATCGCGCAGGTGGACGCCGACCACGTCGCCAAATCGTTCGAGGCGGAGCAGCCGCTGTTCATCCTGTACACCTCCGGCACCACGGGCAAGCCGAAGGGCATCCTGCACACCTCGGGCGGCTACCTGACACAGGCCGCGTTCACCCACAAGAACGTCTTCGACCTCCACCCGGAGTCCGATGTCTACTGGTGCACGGCCGACATCGGCTGGATCACCGGCCACAGCTACGTCGTCTACGGCCCACTGGCCAACGGCGCCACCCAGGTTCTCTACGAGGGCACCCCGGAGACGCCGCACCCCGGCCGCTGGTGGGAGATCATCGAGAAGTACAAGGTCTCGATCTTCTACACGGCGCCGACCGCCATCCGCTCGTTCATGAAGATCGGACGCCAGCACCCGCAGAAGTTCGACCTGTCGAGCCTGCGCGTGCTCGGATCGGTCGGAGAGCCCATCAACCCGGAAGCGTGGATGTGGTATCGCGACGTGATCGGCGGCAACACCACGCCCATCGTCGACACCTGGTGGCAGACGGAGACCGGCGCCATCATGGTCTCCGCCCTCCCGGGCGTCACCACGCTGAAGCCCGGCTCCGCGCAGGTGCCTCTGCCCGGAATCTCGATCGAGATCCTGGACGAGGCCGGGGTGCCCGTCGGCAAGGACCAGGGCGGCCTGCTGGTGGTCGCCGAGCCGTGGCCGAGCATGCTGCGCGGCATCTGGGGCGACCCCGAGCGGTTCAAGGAGGCGTACTGGGAGAAGTTCGGCGACAAGTACTTCGCCGGCGACGGTGCCCGCTACGACATGGACGGCGAGATCTGGCTGATGGGCCGCGTTGACGACGTGATGAACGTCTCAGGCCACCGCCTTTCGACGGCGGAGATCGAGTCGGCGCTCGTCGCGCATCCCCTGACGGCGGAGGCCGCCGTCGTCGGTGCGGCCGACGAGACCACTGGCCAGGCCGTCGTGGCGTTCGTCATCATCAAGCAGAACCAGCTCGAGAACGCCGAGGCGATGGATGTGGCAGCCGAGCTGCGCAAGCACGTCACGGAGCAGATCGGCGCCATCGCCCGCCCGCGCGAGATCTTCATCGTGAACGAGCTGCCGAAGACGCGCTCCGGCAAGATCATGCGCCGCCTGCTGCGCGACGTGGCGGAGGGCCGAGAGGTCGGCGACACCACGACGCTCGCAGACACCGCGGTGATGAGCTCGATCCAGAGCAAGCTCTCCTAGCGCGTCCCGTGCACGCCGAAGGGCCCGCATCCACTGTGGATGCGGGCCCTTCGGCGATTCGGGATGCGCGCTACTCGAACGACAGGACGAGCTCGACCTCGACGGGCGAGTCCAGCGGGAGCACGGAGACTCCGACGGCAGAGCGCGCGTGCACCCCTGCGTCGCCGAAGATCTCGCCGAGCACCTCGGACGCCCCGTTGATGACGCCGGGCTGACCGGTGAACGACGGGTCGGAGGCGACGAAGCCGACGACCTTGACGATGCGGGTGACCCTGTCGAGCGAGCCGATGACGCTCTTCGCGGCGGCGAGGGCGTTCAGCGCGCAGGTGCGGGCGTACTCCTTCGCGTCGTCGGCGGGAACGAGGCCGTGACCGTCGCCCACCTTGCCCGTGGCGGGGAGCGCACCGGACACCATCGGAAGCTGGCCCGAGGTGTAGACGTGGTTGCCGTCGACGACGGCAGGAGTGTATGCCGCGACGGGCGGAACAACGTCGGGAAGCACGATCCCGAGCTCGGCGAGGCGAGCTTCGACGGCGGCCATCAGGCGTCCTCTCCGTCCACGACGGGACGCTTCAGGTAGGCGACGAGGCCGCCCTCCGGACCGGTGACGACCTGCACCAGCTCCCACCCCTCCGAGCCCCAGTTGTTGAGGATCGCGGCGGTGTTGTGGACGATCAGAGGCGTCGTGAGGTATTCCCAGCGCGGCATTGTGCTCCTTGCGTTCGGGGGGTTTATCAGGTTTATCACCTACTCTGATCCTATGTCTGCCACAAAACCACGGGCTAGAGGTGTGCTCGGCGCCGTCGGCGCTTTCGTCGGCATGAGTGCCGTCGCAGGCCTCCTGGTCACGGCCGCCGTGACCCCCGCGATCGCGGTCACGGGGATGGCCGCCAACGACAGCATCGGCGTCTTCGAAGGCCTTCCCGAGTACCTCGAAGTCGGCCAGCTCGCCCAGCCGACCACCATTTACGCGAAGAACGGCGACGCGGACGTCAAGCTCGCGACCTTCTACTCGCAGAACCGTCTGCCCGTCACCTTCAGCCAGATCTCCCAGGCCGCGAAAGATGCAGCCATCGCCGGAGAGGACCCACGGTTCTACTCGCACGGCGGCGTCGACATCCAGGGAACGGTGCGCGGCGTGCTGTCGACCGTCGTCGGCCACGACGTGCAGGGCGGCTCCTCCATCACGCAGCAGTACGTGAAGAACGTGCTGCTGCAGAAGTGCGAGGCGATGCCGGTCAAGACCAAGGAGCAGAAGGCCAAGTACCAGACCTGCGTCGACGACTCCACGGGCGTCTCGCCCGACCGCAAGGTCAAGGAGATGAAGTACGCGATCGGTATCGAGAAGAAGTACTCGAAGGACGACATCCTCACCGGTTACCTGAACATCGCCGGTTTCGGCGGCTCGGTGTACGGCGTCGAGGCGGCCGCGAAGTACTACTTCAACACCACCGCTGCCGCCCTCACGCCTGCGCAGGCCGCGAGCCTGATCGCGATCGTGAACGAGCCGACGACGCTCAAGATCGACGATCCGGAGAGCAAGACCAACGGCGCCGCCAACGGGTACGCGAAGAACAAAGAGCGCCGCGACTACATCCTGCAGAAGATGTACCAGTACAAGAAGCTCACCAAGGCGCAGTACGACGAGGCGGTGAAGACTCCGGTCGCCCCGGCGATCACGCCGTCTACGCGCGGTTGCCAGACCGCCGGCGGCTCGGCGTACTTCTGCGACTATGTGCAGCGCATCATCCTGAACGACCCGTCGTTCGGCGCAGACGACGACACCCGCTCGGCGAACTTCCTCCGCGGCGGCTACAAGATCTACACCTCGCTCGACCTGACCCTGCAGCAGACCGCTGAGGAGACGATGGCGAGCTACGTGCCGCGTTCCTACGGCGACGTGCAACTCGGCGCGTCGCTGGTCGGTGTTCAGCCGGGCACGGGGCGTGTGCTGTACATGGCGCAGAACAAGCTGTACAGCGGGGATGCGGATGTGCTCAATTCCAGCAACGAGTACACCTCCGTGAACTACAGCACGGACCTCGACTACGGCGGCTCGAACGGCTTCCAGGTGGGGTCGACGTACAAGGTGTTCACTCTGGCTGAATGGCTGAAGCAGGGCCACTCGCTCTACGAGTCGGTGAATGCGAACGTGCGCACGTACAACCTGTCGCAGTTCAAGAACTCGTGCGTGGACGTCGGCGGAGGCACCTGGCGCCCGACCAACGACTCGCCAGGGGAAGAGGGATACCGCACCGCCCAGAGCGCGACGACCCTCTCGATCAACACGGCGTTCGTCGCGATGGCGTCGCAGCTCGACCTGTGCGAGATCAAGAAGGACGCCGAGGCGTTCGGAGTCCACGACGCCGCCGGCGTGCCGCTGAAGAGCAACCCGGCGTCGGTGCTCGGAACGAACAATGTCTCGCCGATCACCATGGCCACGGCGTTCGCAGGCATCGCGAACAACGGCCTCACCTGCACCCCGGTCGCGATCGACAAGATCATCCGCGGCGACGGCAAGGAGATCGCTCCTCCTGCCACGAAGTGCACGCAGTCGGTGGATCCGGCGGTTGCGAAGGCGATGGCATACGCACTCAAGGGCCCGATTCAGGGCGGCACGGCAGCTGGGACGAACTCGACCGGTGTCGACATGCTCGGTAAGACGGGTACGACCGACGACAACAAGCAGCTCTGGCTGATCGCAGCAACGACGAAGGTCGCCGGCGCATACTGGGTCGGCAACATCGTCGGCGACACGGATATGCGAAGGATCTATCCGACGCACGGCATCTCCCCCGCGAGCGCGCGAACCAGGGTGATGAACGCGATGATGACCACTGCCGTCAACAAGTACGGCGGCGACGACTTCGCCCGCCCGGACACCAAGCTGCTGCAGGGCGCCCAGGTCACCATCCCCGATCTGGCTGGCAAGTCGCCCGCCGACGCCAAGTCCATCCTGAACGGGCTCGGTCTCGACGGCATCGACGGAACGGCCGTTGACTCGGCCGCTCCCGCCGGCACCGTCGCTGGGACCGATCCTGCCGCCGGCACATCCGTCACCAAGGGCAACGGCGTGACGATCTACACCAGCAACGGCGCTCTGGTGCCGCTGCCGAATGTGGTCGGGCAGAAGCTGTCGGATGCGCAGAAGGCGCTGAGCCAGTTCGACGTGAAGGTGTCAGGGGGAAACAACAAGGACGCCATCGTCGAGGCGATGGACCCCGGCGCAGGCACCCCGGTCAAACCCGGCTCCGCCGTGACCCTGAAGGTCGCCGCGTCCGCTCCGAGCCCTGGAGTAGGAAAGTAGTGGCACGCCGGTCCGGCCTGCACGCGGCAGGCACAGCACTCGGTGTGCTCGCCGCGGCAGGCGCGGCCGCGTTCGCGTGGGGCACGCTGGTCGAACGCCGGCTGTTCACGCTCCGCAGGGTCACCGTCCCCGTGCTTCCCGCCGGCGCGGAGTCGATCCGCGTCCTGCACCTCTCCGACCTGCACATGGCTCCGTGGCAGCACGACAAGCAGGAGTGGGTCAGGTCGCTCGCCGACCTCAAGCCCGACCTGATCGTCGACACAGGCGACAACCTCGGCCACGCCGACGGCCTCACCGGGATCGAGCGGGCGTTCGAACGCTTCCAGGGCATCCCAGGCGTCTTCGCACACGGTTCGAACGACTACTTCGGCCCGCAGCTCAAGAACCCGCTCAAGTACTTCGTCGGTCCGTCCACCAAGAAGCCGTCGACGGCCCCGCGCCTCGACAACGCGGCGCTCACGGCCTACTTCCGTAGCCTCGGCTGGCTCGACCTCAACAACGCGGCGGGGGCCGTGGATGTGCGGGGCACCCACCTGGAGTTCTTCGGCGTCAACGACCCGCACATCCACTTCGACAGGGTGGAGGCGATTCCCGGCGCCCTGGACGAGCTGCGCGAGAACGACCCGTACGCCGAGGACGCGCTGTGGCCACAGGATGCGCCGCGGGCCGACCGCCCGACGGTCACCATCGGCGTCACCCACTCGCCGTACCGGCGGGTCCTCGACGCGTTCGTGACCTACGGTGCCGCGATGATCTTCGCCGGGCACACGCACGGTGGGCAGGTCTGTGTTCCCGGATTCGGCGCGCTGGTCACGAACTGCGACATCCCGCGCAGCCAGGTCAAGGGACTGAGCATCTGGCGCCACGCGTTCCGCTCGGCGTTCCTCAACGTGTCGGCAGGTCTCGGCACGTCGATCTACGCCCCGGTGCGCTTCGCGTGCCGCCCGGAAGCGACGCTGGTGACGCTGACCGCATCGGCCTGAGTGGTCACCAGCACCCCCCAAGCTCGTGTATTCTTATTGAGGCCTACGGGCCAATCGGGGTGTGGCGCAGCTTGGTAGCGCGCTTCGTTCGGGACGAAGAGGTCGCAGGTTCAAATCCTGTCACCCCGACAGAAAAATGCCGGAGCATGAACATGCTCCGGCATTTCTGTTTCCCGCTGTCTCTGCCTCGCTGACTAGGGCACGACGGGCAGCATGTTCCCCTCGAAGAACGCCGCCAGCTCGGCGTGGGCGTCGACCGGGAAGATCCCGGCCACGTACTGGTCGGGGCGAACGACCACGATCGCGCCATCGCGGCTGAGCTCACGGTCGCGGAAGATGTCGCGGCCGTGGCCGGAGGCGAAGATCTGGTTCAGGTCGATCAGGCCGAACGGGACCTTCAGCGGCTTGAACGCGTCCGGCACGTCGCCGGGCTCGACGAGCGTGTAGTCCTGCTGGTAGACGACCTTCGTGTCGAAAGTCGCGTCGTCGTCTCCGCCCTCCGGTGTGAAGCGACTCCACGGGGATGCAGGGTCGGTCCGCCACCACTCGGCGAATTCGGCGGTCGGGGTGCCGCTCAGCGCTGGCGCCGCGGCGTCGGCGAAGACGTAGACGCGCCAGCGACCGTCCGCCTCGTGCAGGTGACCCAGGTGGCGCCAGCGGTTGTCTGCGCGACGGATCACCTCGGCGGACTTGAACCGCTTGCCGATCGGTAAGCCGGGAGCCAGCGACTGGTGGGCGTCGCCCGCCGTGATCATCGACGGGGCGTACTGCGTCATGAAGCCGGCGGGGAACTCGAACGTCGAGACGTAGTATCGCTCCAGCTCGCCTGGGTCCTCCCACGAGTCGGCGGGACGGGCGAGCATGTCCGACCACTCCTTGTCGAAGTCGATGAGGTTCTGCGCGACCACTTTCCGCTCGTCCTCATAGGTCGACAGCAGGGACTCCGGGGCGCGGCCCTCGAGAACAGCGGCGAGCTTCCAGCCGAGATTGAAGCCGTCCTGGATCGAGACGTTCATCCCCTGCCCCGCCTTGGCGGAGTGGGTGTGGCAGGCGTCGCCCATGATGAACGCGCGCGGAGCACGCTCGCCGCGAAGTTCGGCCGGCACGTCATCGAAGCCGTCCGTGATCCGGTGGGCGACCTCGTACACCGACGACCAGGCGACCTGCTTGACGTCCAGCGAGTACGGCGCGATGATGCGGTTCACCCGCGCGATCATCGCATCCACGGGGGTGGACCTGATCGCACCGGCGTCCGCGCCGTCGACCTCGCCGAGGTCCACGTACATGCGCACGAGGTAGCCGCCCTCGCGTGGGATGAGGAGGATGCTGCCCGCGTCGTGCGACTGGATGGAGCACTTGAGCTGGATGTCGGGGAAGTCGGTGTTCGCCAGCACGTCGAGCACGCCCCAGGCGTGCATAGCGGCCTCCCCGTGCAGCCGGTGGCCGAGGGATGCGCGTACCGAGCTCCTGGCGCCGTCCCCGCCGACGAGGTACTTCGCACGCACCGTGCGCTCCTCCCCCGCGCGCTCGCCGGCGACGTAGCGGATGCGCGCGGCGACAGGGTATTCGGCGTCGCGGTCGATCGAGAGGTCGAGGAACTCCACTCCGTAGTCGGGGACGATGCGGCCGGGGGCGCGCTCCGCGTCGCGCAGGAAGTAGTCCAGGATGCGGGCCTGGTTGACGTAGATGTGCGGGAACTCGCTGATCCCGGTCGCGTCGTCTGGTGCGCGGGACACCCGGACGATGCGGGAGGGGTCATCGGCGTCCGGCTTCCAGAAGCACATCTCGACGTTGCGGTACGCCTCGTCGACCACCTCGTTCGCGAAGCCGAACGCCTGGAAGGTCTCGACCGATCGGGCCTGGATGCCGTCCGCCTGCCCGACAGCGAGCCGGCCGGGCCGCTGCTCGATGGCGCGTGCATCGATGGACGGAAAGCGGGAGAGCTGAGCCGTGACAGCGACGGCCGCAGGTCCTGTGCCGACGATGAGCACATCCAGCTGGTCCGGGATGTCCGCCGCCCTGTCGATCCCGTAGCCTGCCGCCGGTTTGATGCGCGGGTCGGTGGCGACGTAACCGCGGTGGTGGATCTGCATCTCTGTGGCTCCTCATTGAACGCATCGATCATTGGTGTATCTATAGTTGCGACATGGTTCCAACTATAGATACGATGCTAGTTGTCGCCGTTGCGCGTCGCAAGAGAGCGCCCCGCGACCAGTACGGGGTCGACGGCGGCGTGGACCGCGGGAGCACGCGCAGAACGAGGGAGCCCGGATGACGAACACCGTGGGCGGTCAGGCAGGCCGCTCCGCCGACAACCGCGCCGACGGCGGATCGCAGACCCTCGCCCGCGGGCTCAGCGCGCTCGCCATGATCGGCGAGGACGGCGCCTCCCTGAGCGTGCCAGAGCTGGCCGGTCGGCTGGGTATCCATCGCTCGATGGCCTACCGATTGGTGAAGACGCTCGAACAGCACGGATTCGTCGAGCGGTCGCCGTCCGGCGAGCTCGAGCTGGGGGCACGGCTCGCCTCTCTGGCCCGCGGAGCCGCCAGGAGCCTGCAGACGGCCGCCTCGCCTGAGCTGGCCGCCGTGGCGGACGAGCTGGGCATGACGGCGTTCCTGGTCGGTTACGACGGCGAGGTCGCGGTGACCCTGACCAGCGCCGAGCCTCGGCACGCGGAGACCACGGTCGCCCAGCGGCCGGGAAGCCGCCACGCGATCGGGCAGGGAGCGCCGGGACGGGTCATCCGCTCGCTGCTCAGCCCCGAGCAGTACCCGCCGCAGCGGTTCGAGCGCAGCCACGACGAGGTGCTGCCCGGGCTCTACTCCATCGCTGTTCCGCTCGCGCTGCCGCACGGCAGGGCAGCGGCCATCGCGGTGCTGTACCTCCCGCATCCCCTGGACGAGGAGCATGTGGCCGACGTGCTCGTCGCCGCGGCGAGGCGCATCGACGCGGCGTTCCGGTAGCGGGAGCGCGATGGGCCGAGAGAAGGCGACGCCCTCCTCAAACGCCACGCTTTCCTCAAACGCGACGCCCTCCTAGAACGCGTCCGGCCTCGCGAACTCGACAGGAGCATCCTGCGCCCGCGGGTCGATGTGGGTGCGGATGTACGGCAGCGTGCGGCCGATGGACGTGTCGATCCTGGCGCGCAGGTCGTCCGACGACACCTGGTAGTCGGTGAAGTCCCGCTCGCTCGCGTAGATGCCGA
>Ga0153994_1000342_pt1 | contig 13429 bp, 9 predicted proteins | sample TSNC078MetaG_FD_104735 | JGI IMG/M metagenome (GOLD analysis project Ga0153994, IMG submission 104735) | Attine ant fungus gardens microbial communities from North Carolina, USA - TSNC078 MetaG | ecosystem: Host-associated > Fungi > Mycelium > Unclassified | place: USA: North Carolina, Lumber...
TCTGTTATATTATTCTTTTCCTATAAAATTATCTTAATTCACTTCCATTTATATGGCATCATTCCTGCTTTGCCTTTCTATAGCTTATCTAAGCTTCTTTTATAGGATCAATAGTTGATCCCTTCTTTTGTTTTTTCATGGCAACTATTTCTTTTGAATTTACCATTCTGTCTTTCCTTCCTTTTGACTTCTTCCTTCCCTGCTATTATCTACTCTATGTTTTCTCTGTCTGCCCTACAACAGCATCTCTTTGAGCTTCATGGGATGAGTCCCTCTGTTAACAGAGATGCTTAGATTGCTATTCTCTTCTCTGATATACAGCAGCTTATGCAACTACCCTCTACTACCATATCTGCCTCTACTGCTACTATTTCTGTTCCTGTGGAGACTCCTGCTTCTCTACCTATTTATTCTAATGTTCTATCTCATACTGTTTTAGCCAATTCTACTTCTCTTCCAGTTTTGTCTAAGGCAGAGTCTCTTTTGTTTTCCTATTTTTCTACTATCACCCCATGGAGCTTACCTTGATACCTGGTTCTGCTTGTCTCCCCCGGTCCTATTTATCCTCCAGTGGCTCTTGCCATTCTTAGTCCGATCCATGGTACATTCTCTTATTTTTACTCTTTTCCTCCTGTTTTCTAATTTTCTTTTTCACAGGAACTCCAGTTGTGACTGCAACTCTCGCTCCTGCACCTATCTCTATTTTTCCTGCTCCACCTCCTGTAGAGTATTCAATTGTTGAGCTCCCAAAGTCTCAATAGTGTCCTATTGCTATGCAAGTGGCTAGCTGTAAGGGGACAGCCTGAGATCACTTAGATAACCTGGTAGGGTTCATATCATCTAGTGTTCCCACGGATCCTCAGAGTCCGCGGTCTATAGTTCCCTTCCCTCTAGTTCGGGTCTCCATCAAGTACTACATAACTATATCTGGTAGTGTAGTTATTATTGTCCTGATGTCAGTGTCCATAGCGACCAGCGCACAGACCAGGCTAGTCTAGTATAAGTAGCTAGTGATGTATGGTAGAATACCTTACCTCAACAATGATTGAAGCTCCTGAGCTATCTATCGCTTCTTCTTAAGACGCTTGCTTTACTATACTGCAGTGTGACTAGGTGCCTCACCAAGCGTGTCCCTTACACTAGCCCTCCACCTCTTCCATCCAAACTAAGATCACATCCTTGTCCAGTCCCTCGACATCCTTTTTCTTCTCCTGATCCAGTTTCTCTTCCTAGATCATCTGTGGCTGCTTCTTCTGAAGCTACCAAGTCTAGTACTGTTTTTGATAGTACTATTCCTCCTCCTTCTTCTAAACCAAAGCCTAAGCCCTGCAAATCCTATGTTCTCTCTAAAGCACTAGTTCCTGGTCCTTTTAGAGTATCTTCACCTCCTTATAATAAATGTTATATCTGTGACCCTGACTCTCCTCCTAAGTCCAAAGTCAAGACTAAAGCTTCTCATGATTGTTCCTTATCTCAAAGTAAGTCTTTTCTTTTACTCTATTTTTCTTCTAGAGCTAACTTCCATCTGCTTTCTTCCAGCTCGTGACATTGCCTCCCTTTATGGCATGTCTGCAGGTCACCCTCTTCTAGAAATGGTCCCTGTGTTGTTTGTGCCTCCTTTTCATAAGGATCTAATATGTCTCTTTTGCTTCTATCTCTCTCTCTAGAGTTACTTTTCCAATATATTCTTCTCTTTAGAGCCCTGCCAGTTATCTCAAATGTCTGACTTGTTTTTCTTCTGGTACTGAGGAGTACTATCCCCAGTCTCTTATTCCTCGTTCTAATTGCACTGCTGCTACTGCTCTTTATTATAATCTCATTGAAGCCTCTCAAGCTTGTACTTGTTGTGATTCAACTCACATACTACACTGTACTTATCAGCAGCCAGCTTCTTCTTGGCAGTTCTGGGCAGAACAAACTTGTGTGCCCAGCTTCACAAGCAATCTGTAAGGGGATCCCTCACAAACAACTCTGGAGCCCATACCAGTTCTCTGGAGTGACCCTACAGCTAATCAAATATTACTATGTAATATTTGGTCTTACCCCCATCATTCCAAGAGCACTTTGTTGCCTCCTAGCACACTTTCATTGTTCAGACCCTAGTTATCCAATACAGGGATGTGAGAACACTGTAGTATATAATGTAGATTATTCTCTCCAGGAGCCTCATCTAATTCTCTGAAGAATCTCCTGGAGGTAGGTTGTAACATACTTCATAAATCATAATTAACTGAGGAATTTCCTAGAGTGTTTCTGCTCTAGTTGTTCTTATACAATCAGCATACGTTTTCTTATCTTTTTCTCTATCTTTTTCTCTCTAATTTTCTCTCTAGACATCATGTCTCATCTTTGTGCTCTTATGGCTTCTTGGAACTACATCAGTTCTGCCCACAACACTCTCAGTGCCACTCTAGCTACTTATTAGAACCAAGTGTCTGAGTTTGCCAAAGAACTTCTCGTCTCACAGGAGTATTTTTCTCATGATCCCGACTACTGGGTTTCTAGTGGTCTTGTTGATTCTACTGAGTCTTGGGATGCTCTATTTGAAGCTGCTCCCTCTACTTGCAATCCCAAGACTGGTTTCTCCTTTCAAGCTGCTACTGCGAGGCTCTTTGATGCTTATTTTGTGTTTGTCTGCTCATTTCATGAAAGCATTGCCCTTTCTGATTTCAGTAGTGACCTTCCTGATCCACTCACATTTAACAAGCAACATATGTAAGTCCTTCAAGACATGCAGTCTCTTCACGATTGGCATTCTCATAAGGGTAAAGGTCAGGCTTGAGTTTTTTGTTTTATTTTTTCTCTCTAGATACATCTTTTCTCTATTTTTCTATTTTTCCTGTATCTATTATTTTTATTTATATATATATATATCTCTGCTGTAATGACTTTTTGCTTTATATAATGCATGAGTTTCCTATTTCTGTATCTCATGTCATTACTCTAATTACTTTTAAATATAGCATGATTTTGCAAAAAAATTTATTCAAGTCTGATTATCCTTTCTTCTTATGTCTCTATTCAGCTCAACTTTTCCTTCCCCCTACTGTAAGAGGACATCTAGGGTGATGCTTAGTAAGTTTTGAGGATTTGATCTATTAGTGGCCCAGTAACAGATCGTGTATCACATTTCTACCATTCCTAACCTCTTCTGTCTGTGTCATGCAGTGCGATGCCTATTATTAGTTATTCTAGGACATTCTGTTGATTATAGGTCAGTTGCCATGGTGCTGTATGCCTGACTATCTAGTATAGTATATATACTAGCAAGTGTGTGTAGATATATCCCCACTTGAATCTCAAACTAGCTTCTGGGACTATCCACTAGCTTAAGGGTAATCGCCTTTGAGTGGTTCCCTAACATCTACTATGAAAAAAAGATGTTCTTACCATCTCTCTAGATCATTCTTTCTTGTCTCTAGAAGCTTTTTGCTTTCTCTAGTCCATATGCATCATATTTTCTAGTGATTTCCTTTCTTTCTTTGAACTTAATTACTGATCTTTCTCTTTTTCTTTCTTAGACATCCCTCTGCTAACCTTCCAGCATGTCCCATCACTTTCCAGGGCCTTTCTGTATGTGGGGTCGAGATTACTTTTCCCTAAATAACTGCTTCTTGTTCTCAAGTCGCTCTATTCTTTCATCATCTTTCATTCTCATATCTATGGCTTTCTCAGTAACTGGTGAAACTCATAATGCCTTCTTGGAACTGTCCAATGCCATCTCTAATGTCTTCCATCGCAGTTAATACTACGGTTGTCATGAGACTATTTTAGGGTTCCTTAAAATGGTTATCGACAGTTTAGCTAAACCCACTGTGAGTATTCTTTTTCTGTTTCTATTGCTTGATCTTCTTTTTCTCACTGTATTCCTATTAGTGACTCTATCTAGATTGACTCAATTCTGATTCTGCTGCCATCAGAAAACCTGACTATATCAAAATCTTGGGCAAAACAAAATAGTCTTATGAGACCTTCTGTAAGGGTGACCAGAGTGGAAACACTCCAGGAGAATCCTCAGTTAATATTATAGTTTGTAGTTATGATATAACTCATCTCCAGGAGAATCCTCAGAGATTAGGATGAGGCTCCTAAAGGGATGTTCTACATTATATACTAGGTTTACATTCCTTGTGTCAGGGTCAGTGTGATTAGAGCTATACTAGTGTATTTAAGTATTACTTTAGTAATACTTGAACAGGCTTAGGTTGCTCTGGAGTGTCGCTTTGCAGTTTAGGGGTGGAGATAGAGCTATCCCCTTATAGTTTTCATAAAACAAACACAAAAGAAATCCTCAAATCACTCAAATAGCCTTTCAGCTCTAGAGCAATAGAAAAAGAGATGATAGGGGGGAAAGTCTCCTTTCTCTCTGTGTCCTAGAGTATTTTATTAGGATTACAAAGCAATAATACAACAAAAGAAAAGAAACAAAGAAAACTCCCAAATTTCCAAAGATAGTAAGAGTAAAATGATGAGACGGCACCTCTCCCAATCACTTGGCTACCACTTCCCACTCCTCTAATCCTACTCCTAAAGATCTTTTCTGAATGATAGATGACTCTTGAGCCTTTTAATGGGCTGTAGAGAAAGATGGTGATCTCGAGTCATCTTGCTCTTAAGCACATTGTTTTTATCAAACAGCTCTTCTTCTATCTCTCTATCTGACCTTTCTTTCTGACCTCTCTAGTCCTTCTACTACTCCTCTATACCTCATCACATCTTCAAGTCTCAGTCTTCTTTTGTTAGGTTTATGATACAGCCCTCAAGAGAATTCATCTTGCTAGTTCTTGCTATAATTAGCCATCAGCAATGATGGCCCTGCTCTGATGGTAACCTAAACATTATAAATAAGTGACTGCTACCAAGATATGATATCATCCTTATAGAAAACAATCTTCTAAGGTCCTTTCTGCTCTCGAGAACACTCTAGAGGGGAGTTCTGTTATAAATCTGTTATGAAATTTTCTAGATAATCTTTATGAGGTCTCTGTAGTGGTGGTCACATCAAGTCCACAACTGGGCATCTAGGAAATATTTCTGAGGGGCTGAACTCGTCTCTCGAGCTAGTTATTCTCATGATTATGGTGAAAAATATCACTTTTATTACCTAAATGGCTATCCAGCATAACACTGTCATGAAGTACTCTAGGTTCTTGTGGTCTGTCTAGATCTCCACTAGGTATTGGGCTTCTTCCAGGAAATGCCTCCACTCTTCCAGTGCACAGATGATAGTAAGCATCTCCTTGTCATGAATCTTGTAATTCTGCTCCACCAGAGACAGGGATTTGCTATAAAAGGCCATCAGGTGCTATTTCTCTTCTCCAGGCAGTTACTGAGAGAGGATGGCTCCAGAGGCGAAGTTAGAACTGTTAGCCTCAATGCAGAAGGGTTTCAAGTTCTGAGGTAATACCAGGACTAGAGCAGTAGTTACTACCATCTTAAGACGTTCAAAGGCTTTTTGTTCTTTGGCATCCCAGTTCCAGACTCAGTCAGAATGAGTGAGGTCAAAGAGAGGTCTAGCTATAGTTGAGAAATCCTGGATAAAGTGACAGTAGAAGTTAACAAAGCCTATGAAAGCCTGTATATCAGTCCAGTTCTCTGGGATGGGCCAATCGTGGACTCCAGCAACTTTAATAGGATCCATCACAATCTTGTTCTCTGAGATGACCAGTCTGAGGTACTTGATCTGCTTCCAATGAAACTCATACTTTTCTGGGCAGAGGAATAACTTGTGCTCCGCTAGTATCTCTAAGACACTTCAGACTGCTTGTTCATGTTTCTCTTCTGTCCTTGTAAAGATCAGAATGTCGTCCAAGTATACTACTACAATCTCTTCAGCTATGAGGGTTCTGAAGATATTGTTCATTATAGTTTAGAAGGTAGTAGAACTATTAGTCATTCCAAAGAACATCACAAGAGGTTCGAAGAGGCCATGATTGGTATAGAAGGCCGCTTTCCATTCATCTCTAGGCTTGATGTGTACATTGTTGAAACCCCAGCAAATGTCAAGTTTTGTGAAGTACCTGGCTCTACGGAACTAGGAGACAAGTTTGGAAATGAGAAAGAGGGGATATTGGTTCTTGATGATTACAGCATTCAGTGTACGATAGTCTTAAACTAGCTGAAGTGAACTATCTTTCTTCTTAATAAAGAACATAGGGGCTGCTATGGAGGACTTAAAAGGTTAGATTTGTCTGGTATGCAGGTTTTCCTCTAGGAAGGCATCCAACTCAGCTTGTTCCAATAGGAATAAGGGATAGACTTTCGACAACTTAGGCTCTGCTCTAGAGATCAGTTCGATAGCATGATCCTATTTGCAGTACTCTGGCAGTATGTCAAAGTCCTCTTTAGCAAACACGGATTGGAACTCTGTAACATAGGTAGGCAGTAGAGTAGCAGTGGCCTATGTCTTCTTACTATGTCTGGCTCCTTCTGCAAGACATTGGGAGGTCATAGCTGTAGCTCAGAGATTGACCTCAGTAAGCTCTAGGAAGAGACATGTAAAGAACAATCGGTCTCTGAGCTTCCAATCAGAGCTGTACATTTGTGGAGGCATTTCTTCAAGCTCTAGCTCTTCTTAAAAAAGAGGCGTAGATCTGTCACAACACGATCAGAGAGCTTAGAGTTCAGTCCTCTTCTGGTGGGTCTGTTCCTTCTGTAGGATGCGTCCTTCTTTGTACTGGAGAGGGCAATGGGTCATTTTGACTTCTTCTTTTTCCTAGTTAACCTTGGGGTTGTGGTTCTTGAGCCAGTTGTAGCCTAGGATCAGACTCTGTTTCCCAAGTCTGGAGACAGCCAAAAACATTCTTTCAGAGTGAGTTTTGTAATAGAGAAGCACATTTACGACCTCAGAGATCTGTCCTGCCTCATTAGGGCAACTATCAACATTGAAGACTGGAATGTTATATAAGAGGATCTGAGTGTTTATCCCTTTCGAATGGACAAAGTCCTTGTCAATGAAGCTTTTGGTTGCTTCACTGTCTAAAAGAGCTTTGACGGAGTAGAGTTTGCTGGTGTCTGTAGTTCTGATTTCCACTGGCAAGAGTAAGGAAGTTCCTCGCACATCCAAGACACTAATTAAGAGGAGCTTGGGTAGCCTTTTCTCCTACTTGGATTTACAGAACAGAGCAGGGACTAGGGGGGTAAGGGGTGGTGCATCTACTAGTTTACTGTCAATTGTATTGGGGTCCTCTATAGTCAATACAGTGAACTTATTTACTGGCAACTGGAGTACACTACGCAAAATCCTCCTCCTCTGGGGAACAAGACTCTTCTAACGGAACTATATTTTTTAATGCCAACAGATCTTCAATTAGCTCCTCCCACTGTTCTGAGGTAAGTTGACAGATATCTATGCGGTGAGGACAGTCTTGGACTAGATGGTTCATGTCTTCGCATTAGTAACATCCTCATAGAGGTAAGGACCTTGTTTTCCTAGTTGTATCGATGTCTATAGGGACTCTCATAGACAGAGTGGGCAGTGAAGGCTTCGGAGTGACCAGAAGGGGCAGAATAGGGGGCAATCTTGCTACGGACAAAGGTGGGGGTTGGATGGAGGCAGTTTTAGGCAGTACGGAAGGGATGGAGTGCAACATGGACTAAAAGACCTTATTGGTGAGGCGCGCCTGGTCAATCCTCCATGCTGCTCTGTACCATGTATCAGGATTGGTATCAGCTGGTCATCTATATGGCATGGTGGTAATTTGGTTCTGGATGCCTAACCTAAGACCTTATCAAAACTTTACTACTAGCATCTAGGGATCCATATAACCAGCATTGGAGACCAGGACCTGGAAGTTGTCTAGATAGTCATCCATTGTCCAACCTTCTTAGTGGTAGGAGGTGCCTTTTAGAGCATTGATTGTATCTGCTTCTGCATTAACAGAGAAGAAGTAAACCCAGAATTGTTATTCAAAGTCTCTCCAGGTTTGGATGGGAAAAATACCAGTATCCGCTTTCTGATAGAACACATTTTCAGATTACTTGGCAGCATGACTACTTTTGAAGAACATAAGAGCCCAGAGAATTCTTTCTTCTTCATTGTGGAACTGCTCCAGGGCCAGTATAAGGGGCTACTCGGAGACAACCCAGGATATGCTTGACGTTAGTAGAAGAGGTATCTTAAGTAAGAGCAATATATAGTCCAGAAGCTCTAATCAATATTGAGATAAGGTATTCTACCATACATCACTAGCTATATATACTAAACTAGCTGGTCTGTGTACTGGTCACTAAAGGAACACAGATCAGGACACTAATAACTACTATACCTAATAAGGCTACATAGTACTAACCATGGCAATAAGAACAAGAGGAAAGGGAACTATGAATAGTAGACTCCGAGGATCCAAGGGCAAGCTAGATAATACTCACCTATACCAGGTTACCTAAGCTACTCTAGAACATCCTCTTACAGCCAGGCAGATGTAGAGGGGGCAGGAGTTCAAGAATGTACAGCTATTGTGATGTTCTCACTGAAGTCTAGAGGACAGGAGAGCTTGGGATGTGTTTGTCTTGCTGTCAGAGTGGGGGGTGAAAACACTGAAGAAGATAGTACAGGTAGAAGGGATGTGTTTGGTATGGGCAGAGGGGGAGGGTTAACTACTAGCTGTGTAAGCTGCTGTAGCTGCATGGTCAGGGCTGTCAGTGTAGTGTTGATGTTATTCTCGAAGACATTTTGTCTCTCTGTTAGTTCATGAAGATAGTATTGCAGGTATCCTAAGGTGTCGGCTATGCCTTGGGGGGTGTTTGAGGGCAATGACATCTGGAGAGCAAAATTCTTAAAGGGCTAGGTATGATAGAGAAGGGCAACCTATTGGGTAACTGTCTACTGGGATAGTCCAAGGCTTTGTTTTTAAGGATCCTAATCTGTTGTAAGGGCAACTGGGATACAAGACTCCAGAAGAATCCTTAGTTATATTATAGTTTGTGATTATGATACAACTCACCTTCAGGAGAATCCTCAGAGATTAGAATGAGGCTTCTGAAGGAATTTTCTATATTATATATACTAAGTTTACATTCTTTAGTGTCAGGGTCAGTGTGATCAGAGTTATACTAGTGTGTTTAAGTATTACTTTAGTAATACTTGAACAGGCTTAGACTGCTCCTGAGTGTTGTTGTGTAGTTTAGGGATGGAAATAGCACTGTCCTCTTATACATTCCAGCTTAGGATGCTACCTCACTACTGAGCACTGCATCTAGTCTTTTATGCAAGCAAGTTAACCCAGTACTCCAAATCCACTATTTGTAAGGGGATAGCTCTATCTCCACCCCTAAACTGCAAAGCGACACTCCAGAGCAACCTAAGCCTGTTCAAGTATTACTTTAGTAATACTTGAACACACTAGTATAGCTCCAATTACAGAGACCCTGACACTTAGAATGCAAACCAAGTATATAGTGTAGAATATCCCTCCAGGAGCCTTACCCTAATCTATGAGGATTCTCCTAAAGGTGAGTTGTATTATAACCACAGACTGTAATGTAACTGAGAATTCTCCTGGAGTCTTGTGCCCAGTTGTCCTTACACTATTTGTGGCCAGAAAGCCAGTCCCCCACCACCAACCTTGATACAGGACCAGGAAGAATAGGAAATAGAAAAAATTCTGGACTTATAATAAAGACATGGAAAAAACAAATACCTTGTTAGATGGAAAGGATACACTTAAGGAGATAATACATGGGAACCTGAAGAAAATTTACAAAATGCAGGCAAAAAGCTGCAAGAATATCTTCAGAGTATACTACAATCAAGATAACTTCTCAACAGAGCTCGAACTAAGAGAGTGTGAGAGCGACTGGGGTGGAGTGCTCTAGGAGATTTCTCAGTTAAATTATACTATGAAATATATTACAACCTATCTCTAGGAGATTCCTCAGAGAATTAGATGAGGCTCCTGGAGGGAATAATCTACAATATATATACTACAGTATCTGTAAGGGGATGCTCTAGAGTAGCTTAGGTAACCTGGTATAGGTGAGTATTATTTAGCTTGCCCTCGGATCCTCAGAGCCTACTATTCATAGTTCCCTTTTCTCTTGTTCTCATTGCCATAGTTAGTACTATATAGTCTTATTAGGTATAGTAGTTATTAGTGTCCTAATCTGTGTGACCATAGCGACTAGCATACAGACCAGGCTAGTCTAGTATATATAGCTAGTGATGTATGGTAGAATACCTTACCTCAACATTGATTAGAGCTCCTGGGCTATACATTGCTCTTACTTAAGATGTCTCTTCTACTAATGTCGAGTATGTTCTGGGTTGTCTCTGAGTAGTCCCTTACAGTGTCCTTGCATTCCAGTTTCTCCATTCTTTGGTAACCAGGGTCTGCACAATGAAATCGTGTTGGGAGGCAACAAGAGGTGCTCCAGAGTCATGTATAAGGGGTCTTCTTATAGAGAGGAGGTAATATCACAAACTTCATTCAGCTATATCTCCATCAATTCTTTGACAATTCACACAGTCTCAATGGCTCCTGAGAGCCCTTGAAAAGACCTTTCAATTGATGCCAGTCACGTCTTGAAGCAATCAGTAATGGCCAAGATATTAGGCAGATCAATAGGTAACCACTATGGTACCATTTATTAAATCACCAATATCTCAGAAACCGCCATGATCTAAGCTTTGCTTTTAGGCATCAGAAAAGCCCTTTTCATACCACTCAGAATGAGTCTAAAACGGCACCAACATGATTAATATTTGTGGAGATATGAAGGCCTCAATGTTTGTACATAAACTTTATTAATTATCTATAGATAGTTATCTGTTCTTTTCTTAGAACAAAGGACAGCCTCCATAAGGTTAAGTTATCACTATTTACAGCATAAAGGCACTACCATATGTAGAACAATAGGTAGTAGCATGCAATGATTTATCCTAGTGCACAGACCATCACTTTCATGTATATAAGAACTCATAGTCTGAGGATTAGACCTTAGACTTAACAACATCTTTTGTTGCTTGTCTAACTCTGCTTATAAGCACTTTGAATCTATATCTTGATCCATCACAAACCAAGTAAGTGACCATTTGTGATACAAACATGGGAGTGATGTCTGCTGATTAATTGTACCTAAGTATTTCCACATCTTCTCTTTCCACTCAAAAATTCTACAAAATCAAATAAATTCAGAATAAATTCAAATAAATTAGGATAAATTGGAATAAAATTGGAACAGGCAGTGAGAAAAGCAACCTGACTATGGCCTTACTGTTGTAGGAAGGGAGCAGAGCAACCTGACTTATAACAGTACAAATTACTAGTGAAAGAAGCAGAGTGACCTGATGTACAATTTGCAAGCTAACTGTAGCCTTACTGTTGTAGGAAGGAAGCACAGCGACCTGATATACAATATTGCTCACTGTGATGCAGACCGTTGTTGGAAGGGAGCAAAGTGACCTGATGGATACTATCTGTGTCATATGATGAAAAATAATCATTTAATAATATAATTTCTCTTATATTTTATATTATTTGCTCCTGAACTTCTGTTGTCTACTCCTATAGGATCATAACATAGACTAGTTACTTATACTCCTCTTATTTCAGACTTAGTATAAGTACTCCATTAGTTACATTCTAGTTCCTTAGTTCATAGATTAATGTCTTTAACGTCTTTTACTTCTATCAATCTATACCACTCCTCTCCTGAACTTCTGGCAACAATTCAGTCCTCCTGAAATATGCAACTACACACGTGACAGTAGATCGAGGCATAGCATATAAGCTGAGGCCAAGGTTGTTCCCCACTTTTGTTATCAACTCCCTTCTACTCCAGAGTAACTCTGCCCCATTCTAGGTCACTCCGTTTCCACTCTGCATGTTCCTGACAATCTGCAGCTGCACAGACTGTTGTTGGAAAAGAGCAAAGCAACCTGATAGACAACACTATCTGTTATGAACATTGAGTGGGACTACAGTTATTATCAGCCTTGGTCTGATAATGAATGGCTAGTGGACGAAATGATGGCAATACAAGAAGAAACATTGATGGCACAGAATGAGGACATTACTATGCAGTAATGCATAGAATGTCTAAGCATCCTAGGAGACAATGGACTCATGGTATGAACAGGACTCTTTGGAGAAACCTTGGACTATTTTCCCTTCTTTATCTTTGGACTTGTGCTAAATGAAACAATATCAGACTAATCCATTATTAGACACTGACTCACCTCTGACTCACTTGTCACCTTGTCACTGATCTGTCACTTAACTAGTCACTCTTAGTTACAAGTAGTGTTATCATATTGTAACGATTATTACATCCCTAGTTAGTATAAGGGGACAGCCTGAGATCACTTAGATAACCTGGTAGGGTTTATATCATCTAGTGTTCCTATGGATCCTTGGAGTCCGCGGTCTATAGTTCCCTTCCCTCTAGTTCGGGTCTCCATCATAGTACTACATAACTATATCTGGTAGTATAGTTATTATTGTCCTGATGTCTGTGTCCATAGCGACCGGCACACAGACCAGGCTAGTCTAGTATAAGTAGCTAGTGATGTACAGTAGAATACCTTACCTCAACAATGATAGAAGCTCCTGGGCTATTCATTGCTTCTACTTAAGACGCCTGCTTTACTATATTGCAGTGTGACTGGGTGCCTCACCAAGCATGCCCCTTACAAGATGCTCTTGATTATGAAGGACAACAGAATAGAGATGGTAATGGGGACCTAAATATGGATAGAAATATGCAGGAAAACATTCTGAGAGTTGTAAGTAATATATTCACTTATTGTCAGTAGATGAATATTAACTAGGTATAGCAGAATGTTGGGGAAGAAAATATTCAAGAGTTAGATGTGGAAGATGTTGTGATTCAGGTGTGATAATTTTTGAATACCAAAACTCTACATTATTAACAGTTGAACTAGAACCAAGAGGCTATTGTTCCAGATGATATTCTACCTCCTATCTTTTAGCCTGCATATTATCTACCTACTGAACAACCATTCTTAGAGGCTGATATATAGTATAACAACTTGGGCATGCTGTCTGTTATCTGTTCTCACTGTCATGCTCTTCACTTTGACTATGAAAAGCTTACTTCTTCATGGATCATGTTATGACTTGGCAAAACAGCTAAGTTATTATTTATATTTCTTTTCTTTTCTTTTTCTTTTGGACTTACTACACAAGGAAGGAGTGTGGGAAAATGTCACATGTCACAGGACTGATGTCACACAAATCAAGTTACATGACAACTGTGGGAAAGTAGTGCACAGACCATGTAGCAATTGTATAAGTAGTGTACAAGAAATACATGAGGACTTTATTGAGTTCTCCTTATCAAGTACTGACAAAAAAGCAGTTGGCTTTATTCTGGCTCAGGAGTTAGCTATTCTGACAGGTCAATCATCCCAAATTTGGCATATGCTGTTTGCAAGGACAAATCCAACTACCCTCTCTTCAACCACTCA
>Ga0153994_1000345_pt1 | contig 13343 bp, 10 predicted proteins | sample TSNC078MetaG_FD_104735 | JGI IMG/M metagenome (GOLD analysis project Ga0153994, IMG submission 104735) | Attine ant fungus gardens microbial communities from North Carolina, USA - TSNC078 MetaG | ecosystem: Host-associated > Fungi > Mycelium > Unclassified | place: USA: North Carolina, Lumber...
TATATTTTTCGAATGAATATGTGCCGAATGACGGTTACCGTGTTCAAGCCATACTGCTTTTTCCACCGCATCATCGAAATCTTTAGCTCTTACAATTCCGAGAATCGGCATCATCAATTCTTCTGAAATAAGCTGATGCTCTTTTTCTCCTTCGAATATAATACAGCGAATTGTATCCGGAACACGCACACCAATCATTGACAATAGGGTTTTTGCATCCCTTCCTACGCAGTTTCGGTTAAGACCTTTTTCGGTCTTCACTGTTTTTAGGAGCTTTTCTTGTTCTTCTAAGGAGATTAAATAACAGTCCTGCTCAGTAACCATATAATGCATTAATTCGTCTAAAACCGATTCCACTGCCACTACCTCTTTTTCGGCAATACAAGGCAAGTTATTGTCGAAGGTGCAGCCATTAATAATATCTTCGGCGGCCTTTCTGATATCTGCTGTCTCATCTACCAAGACCGGCGGATTACCCGCTCCGGCTCCAATTCCACGCCTTCCGGAGGATAGTACCGCAGTGACAACTCCCGGTCCTCCGGTAGCTGCAATCAACGCAATGTCTGGGTGTTTCATCATATGATTACTGGACTCTATGGTCGGACTTTCGATTGTACATGCAATATTATCCGGTCCGCCTGCTTCTATAGAAGCTTCATTGAGCATATTGACGGCATAGATTGAAGTCTTAATGGCCGCCGGATGAGGGTTGAATACAACCGTATTCCCTGCTGCCAACATGCCAATTGTGTTACAAATGATTGTTTCGCTGGGGTTGGTACAGGGTGTAATTGCTCCAATGACGCCAAAAGGTGCCATCTCGATTAAGGTAAGACCCCGATCTCCTGACCAGGCCGTTGTTGTGATATCTTCTGTTCCCGGTGTTTTTTCTGCTACGAGACGATGTTTTAAAATTTTGTGTCCAATATTTCCCATGCCCGTCTCGCTGACACCCATATTGGCAAAATTTTCTGCGTTTTCAATGGTTTTTCTGCGCATCACCGAAATGATTTTTTCTCTTTGATCCATTGTCATTTTCCTGACAGTTTTTCCGGCGCGTTTCGCCGCTGCGATTGCTTCATCCATATTTTCAAATACCCCATGAGCATCATCTGAGACCCTTTCGATGGGCATCTTTTTAAGCACTTCTCTGACAACAGAGCAAATCACACTTTCATCTATCTGCACAAGATCACCTCCTCAAATATTTTCTTTGCTTTAGCGGCAAGAAATGTATCCTGGCTGGCATTTCCGCCGCTGACGCCAACGGCTCCAATCATTGTATTTCCTGCCATAAGCGGTTCTCCTCCGCCAAATATAATCACCTTCCCCTCATTGGTAAATTGGATGCCATATAACGGTTCTCCCGGCTGACTCAATTTTCCCAATTGCTCGGTGGACATTTTAAATCCGACTGAAGTAAAGGTTTTGTTAAGTGCAATGTCATAACTTCCTATGTAGGCGCCATCCATACAATGAATAGCTACCGGTCTTGCCGATGCATCGGATACAGCGATGACCACAGGCACTCCCATATCTGCCGCGCTCTTCTCTACTTTCTCAATAAGCGCTACGGCAAGCTGCAAAGTCATTTTTTTGTCTTTTATACTTTCTTTCATGACTGAACGAACTACCTTGGTTATGAGTTTATCATCCATGTTTAAAGTCCCAGCTGTTCCATAACCTTCTTGGTTATCGCAGCAACTAAATCTTCATTGCCTTTATGATCTGCTGTTGCCCCCGGTTTACACTGATTACAGTTATGGCAGTTTTGACCATCCTTATTCTGGCATAAATCTGCCGGATGCTTTCCCTGTAATCCCATTTCTCTTCTGATTTCATATAATCTTTGCACAGTTGCATTATCAAATTCTTTGGGACCGCCAAGGGCTCTGGATTTATATAATAACTCAGCGTAAAATTCTACTGATTCCATTTTATGATAAGCTGCCAGCAAATCTGTGCTCCATGTCAATGCGCCATGACTTTCTAATAGCACCGCATCATAATAGGGCAGATATTTTTCCACATTGTCAGGAATTTCCATTGTAGAAGGTGTACCATATTCAGCAATCGGCACACAGCCAAGAGCGATAACAGCCTCCGGCATAATCGGCTGTGTCAATGGGATTCCGGCGATTGCAAAGCTGGTGGCAAAGGTGGGATGTGCATGGACTACGGCACCTACATCTTCTCTCTTTTCATACACTCGCAGGTGCATCTTGATTTCAGAAGATGGCTTAAAATCTTTATTCGCCTGTAACACATTCCCTTTGGCATCTACTTTACAAATATACTCCGGTGTCATAAAACCTTTGGAAACACCGGTTGGTGTACATAGAAATTCATTCTTATTTAACTTGACAGAAATATTTCCATCATTGGCAGCCACCATATTTCTGTCATAAATTCTTTTGCCAATTTCACAAATCTGTTTCTTGATTTCATATTCGTTTTGCATATCGTTTCCTCCTAATATTTACCTTCGGGTTACGTTCTTGTGATATCACAGATGGCAAAGCCAAGCTTCTCATCTGCATAGTCAATAATGGCCTGTACCGCTGCTTCTACTTGGGAAACAGTACCGGTTACAATCAGTGAGCCTAAGTATCTGTCCAGAAAGCCCAGATTCACTCCGGCAGATTTAATTGCAATATCGCCAATAATAATCGCCGTTTCTGCGGGACTGATGGTCATAACACCAATAGCCGACCCTAAATTGCTCATATCTGCCTTGAGCCCCAGCTTCTCATAGAGCATCTCATCGGGATTGGCAATGATATGAGCCAGGGTTATCTGCTTACCCGGAACTAATTCCTGTACAATTCTCTGCTTCATACCTGTATCCAAGCTCAACCTCCTATCTGACATTTTAAAGCTGTAGATATTTCTACTATTTGCTTTAATGATTCCATGTATTCATTCGTGGGAGGTAAAATATCGTTCATCATATATTCTCTTCCCAGACCTTCATATTTATCCTGTCCCAGCCGGTGATAGGGGAGCAGGCATATTCTTTCTACACCCGTAAGCCGGTTGGCAAAGTTTGCAATCGCTTTAATTTCTTCCGCTGTTTCGTTGAATGTCGGAATGACCGGCACCCGAATCACTAATTCCGTCTGCTTCGATGCCGCTATTCTCTTTGCATTGTTAAGCATCAACTCATTGCTTTTTCCTGTAAACAGTTTATGTTTAGCTGCATCAGTATGTTTTATATCCAGCAAATACGTATCCAGATAAGGTAAAACCATTTCTATGGTTTTATAGGGAACCGCAGCCATACTTTCCATGGCAGTAGAGATACCCGATTCTTTAGCTCCCCGGAGCAAGTCCCTGGCAAATTCCGGTTGACACAGGCTCTCTCCCCCTGAAAGGGTTAGACCGCCATCTGACCGACGGTAATAAGGCCTGTCCTTTTTAACAACAGAAATCGTCTCTTCTACGGTTACATCCCGGCCAATGATTTTATCCTTCCCATCGACTTTCATTGTCTCGATTTCATAGTTTTGCGATTCCGGATTGCAGCACCACCGGCATCTGAGGATACAACCTTTTAAAAATACGATGGTACGGATACCTGTTCCGTCATGGATGGAAAATCGCTGGATATCAAATATTCTTCCTTTTGTTTGCTGGTAATCCATGATTCCTCCTCATATCAATCCTTTATAGTCCCTGTTCGGTACGATTGATAATGTCATCTTGCAAGGACCTGGACAAGGTGGTAAATAACGCACTGTATCCAGCCACCCGCACTACCAGATGCTTATATTGGTCGGGATTATTCTGGGCATCCTTAAGCGTCTCTTTATCTATTACATTAAACTGCATATGGCTTCCTTTTTGGTCAAAATAGGCCCTAATCAATGCAATGAAATTATCTAATCCTCTTTCTCCGCCCAATGCCGAAGGGTGAAACTTCTGGTTGAATAATGTCCCATTAGATGCTATCCCATGATCCAGTCTGGCCACAGAGTTAGCCGCCGCAGTAGGTCCGTTTACATCCTTTCCCGCTGATGGGGATACACCATCTGCCAGAGGTGTATGAGCAAGGCGTCCATCAGGTGTTGCCCCTGTCTGAGCACCGAGAGGTACATTAGCAGAAACAGGATAAAGTCCGGCTTGATAACTCCCTCCCCTTGGATTTTTAAAGGTTTCCATCGGCTTTGTATAGGTATAGGCAACATCTCTTGCGAAAGCATCCACTGCCGGCTCGTCATTTCCAAATTTAGGTACTGCTTCTATCATTTCCCGCAGCTCTTGATATCTTTCTTTTTCTTCCGGGGATATTTCTATGTTCAAAATACTCTTTACAATGTCAGCAATCTGGTCTTCTCCGATATTTTGCCCAGCCGCCTTAAGTTCTTCTACAATACCTTCTGCCATTTCGGTTACAAATATCTTGTCAAATCCTTTTCCATAATTAAGGGTTAACGCCTTTTTATATTCTGTGAGGGTTAATTTTTTCTCATCAAACACAAGCCGTTTAATAGCATATAGCGAATCTGCCATATTGGCAATACCAAAACCCTGGGGACCGGTGAAGTTATAAACAGCTCCGCCTTCCTGCACGCTGCGTCCCCGCTTGATACAGTCATCAACCATCGATGAGAGATACGGGAGCGGACATCTTGCGGCATGGGCTACATCAATGGCGTTGTCTGCATTCACAAGCAAAGAAATCTGATAATCCATCTGTTTCTTATAGGCATCATAAAATTCCTCAAAAGTTGTCATATCTTTAACATGGCCGGTCTGAACACTGATTAATTCACCTTTATCAATACCATTTGAAAACACCAGTTCCAATGGCCGACACATATTAAAGAATGCGGCATCATGCCAACCTTCTGTTTTTCCTGCTTTTTGTGGCTCGACGCAGCCAATGATGTTATAATCCCTTGCGTCCTCCAGGGTCAGCCCTCTATTAAGCAAGGATGGAATGATGACTTCATCATTATAATAAGCGGGAAGGCCAATGCCTGTCCTTGTAAGCTCGGCTGCTTTGATTAATAGTTCATGAGGCGAGCCGTTCCATACCCGGATTGAAAGAGACGGCTGGGGCAAGAATACATGCCTTGACGCTTCAATGCACATAAATGACAAATCATTGGTCGCATCTTGTCCTTCCTTATCCTGTCCGCCAACAATCAGGTTCTGAAACAGACTATAGCCGGCAAACCCTTCTGCACTTCCGGCATCCCGGCATTTGTTAAGGTCGTTTAACTTTACCCATACGCAATCTAATAATTCCCCGGCAAACTCTCTTGTGATTAAACCATTATCCAAGTCATTCTTATAATAAGGAAACATATACTGGTCAAAACGTCCCGGTGAAATGGAGTGCCCGCTTGATTCTAACTGGAGAAGCTGCTGCACAAACCAAAAGCTCTGACATGCCTCATAAAAATTTCTGGCGCCTCTTTCCGGTACCCGCTCACAATTTCGGGAAATTGTAAGGAGTTCCTCCCTGCGAACCAAATCCTTGCATTCATCGGCTTCTTTCTTTGCCAGAACCATATAACGCTTTGCATATGTAATGACGGCGCTGCAGCTTAATATAACTGCCTCCAAAAAACGAGAACGCGTTGCATAATCGCTGTCTCCGGGGCTTAATTTGGCCATCTCTGATTCTGCTTCCTCAATAATTCCTTTATAACCAACTGCCAATACCTTTTCATATTGAACCGTCACATGACCTACGCCGTTATAAAAATAATTACCCGGCGTGAAAATATTGTGTTCTATTGCTCTAATAGCTTCCGGAGCCATATAAGAAGTTGCCAGTTCACTGGTTGTTTTGCCTTTCCAGTAGGGATGTACTTCCTTTAACTGCCTTTTTGTCTTTTCCGATATATAGAAAGGGTCTGCACTTCTGGTTTCCACCGTATCAAATTCTGCTTCAAGCCATTCATATGAAAATTCCGGATACGTCTGGCAGCCTCTGGGGGCTATCGTAGAGCTTCCCACAATTAATTCCTGATCACGTATAAGAATAGGTATATTTTCAAGAATATGGGCAAATGCTTTGGCTCTTCTGGTGATTATCGGTTGGTCTTCTGTTTGTTTGTAGGATTCCGTAAGAAGGATGGCTCTTGCTGATTCGATTTCAGGCATCTTGGCATATAGATGGTCTACTAAGAAATTTATACGATCTGTCTTGTTTGTACTGTCGCTGTGATAAGGTTTCATAATCCTCCTTTCTTCCACATAATATGACTGTTTATGTGAATTTCATGAGTATATATATTTGTTTTATGTGATTTTATTTTATTATAATACGCACAAATCTAAATGTCAACAAAATTCCAATAATTATTCATTGTTTTTATGTTGTTTTTAAGAACAACAGGCAATAAAAAACAGCCTCCATCTTCTTTTATTGAGATGTGGCTGCTTTTTACTAGCTTAATTCAATATGTGCTCTGCTCCCCTGTTTGCCCATACCGGCCGGTGTAACTATTAGCTTAATAGGCACCCGGTTTTTAATTTCCGTTACGTGGCTGATAAGACCAATGGCACGTTTGGAGCTTTGCAGTTTTTCAAGGGCTGTAATAACCTCCTCAAGCAGATTATCATCCAACGTTCCAAAACCTTCATCCAAGAAAAACAGTTCCAAAGGTGCGTCATTGGTCAACTGAATTTGATTGGAAAGAGCCAGTGCCAATGCCAGTGAGGCGAGAAAGAGTTCTCCGCCTGATAGCGTTGAGGTTTCCCGCTCTACACCGCCGTTTTTATAATCCTTTATGATAAATTCACCTTCGCCATTTGTCACTAATTCATAACTCCCGCCTGAAATCTCCATGAGCGTTTTGGATGCTGCCAGAGAAATATATTTAAGTCTCCTGGCTGCTACAAATTGGACAAATTTTTTACCTTTAAATAACTTCTCAAGTTCCTTAAGCATACTGATGGTGTGTTCAATTCGTTTCTTTTGGTTACTTATTTCTCCAATCTTCTCAAGCTTTTCATGAAGGTTGGCAACTTCAAATTCTAATCCTATTTTACGTTTATCCAACTCTTTTTGCTGAGTTTTTAATTGCTCCAGATTTTCCTTGATTTCCTGCCATTGTTCATTGGATATGCTGTGTTCACCCAGTTTTTCTTTGGCTCTTTGAATATTTGTTTTGAGTGCCGTTTCTTTATCTTCAAAGTTTTTAACCGCCAAACTTTTTGCAGCCATCGTTTCATCAGACAAGACAACCGCTTCTACATCTCTGGCGCACCTGAACCCGGCCGCTTCTATCTTTTGCTCCATCACGGACTCCCGCTCTTTAAAATTACTTTCAAGTATCGTTTTCTGTCCTTTGATGTGTTCGTAAAGCTTTTGTATTTTTATGAACCTGGTTTCTGCCTCTTTTTTCTCATCAACTGCCGCCTGAAAAGCATCTGCAAGCAACTGTATTTCCCTGCTTAATTTTTCTTTGTAGCCGTTAATATCCTTTTCATCGCCAACCCTCTCGGTGATTTCTTCCCATATTTCATGAAATCGCTTGTTGTTGTGTTCAAAATCATTCTTTAAAATAGCATAGCTTTCTTTTTTACCACTTAGGGTATCTAGCGTTATCTTTTTCTTGTCTTCCAGTTTCATCATTTCTTCTGATATTTCCTTGCTGCTATCTTCGAGAATTTCCCGTTCTCTTTCTTTTTCGGTGATTTCTTCCATCGCCTTGGTAAAGCTTTCTACAGATATATCGGCCTTAAGCTCTCGATAGTGTTTCTCTGCCCTCTGATATTGAGAAGCAAGGTCCGTCATCTCGCTTTCGGCTTCTGCCAGTTCATTTTCAATTCCTGCAAGCTCAGTCTTTTCTTTAATAAATTTCGTATTAAAAGACTCAGACTCTGATTGATATTTTTTCAGATTGTTTTCTGTTTTTAAAACTTTTGTTTTATAGTTTTCAATCGCTTTCGTTTTCTCATCATAAACGGTTGCCAATTGATGAACATCCACTTTGCGAAAATCCGTTCCCAACTCACTAATCTGTTGTTTCTTTTCCTCAATAGAATTCCTGTGCATACTGCACTTTGCTTTCAAATCACTGGCAGATTTAGATATCTGCTCATATTCTTTTTTCTTTGTTTTTAAAAGTTTATCATCATCTTTATTTGTCTGGGATTCCAGTCCTTTAACGCGCTCCAGATGATGCTCTGTTGAACCACATACCGGACAAGCTTCTCCTGTCTTAAGACTTTCTCTCAATTCTGATGCAAGGTTGGAGATTTCCAGAGCCTCATAAGCTTCTTTAAGGGTTGCTTCTTTATCTATGGCCTCCTGTAATAACCCTTCTGTATCTCTAACTATTTTCTCACTTTCGTTCCTTTCTGTTATGAGGCGATTATAGGTTTCCCAACTGGCAGCATATTGAACTTTTTGTTCATACAAACGACGTAATTCTTCTTCCGTTAAAGGGGGATTATTTTTAAGGTTAATCAGTACTTCTTCTTCTCTGGCCAGTTCCTCTTGCTTTGTTTTCCACAACTTTTTGGTTTCTATCAAATCACTTGACAGTGTCTGTTTAACTTTTTCTTTGCTTTTAGCTTTAACCGCAAGGGATTCTTTTCGTGCTTTCAAATTCGAAAAATTACTTTCCGCTAAAATGCCTTCCTGCACCTTTGATTTATATTCGGCATCTACTCTCAATCCGACTTTTCTGGCTTCTTTTATTTTAAAGCTCTCCTGTTTTTCACTCAGTTGCTTTAAGATAACCTCTATTGTCTTGTTATCATTGGTGATTTCGGATTCAATTGCCGCCCTTTTTTTAGTAATTTTTTCAAGCTCTGAGCGGATTTTTTCTGCTGCTTTATAGCTTTTCAAAGCCTCTGCGGCATTTTCTTCTTTTTTTTGAAGCACAGGCAAATCCTTATCCCTTGCTATCCGCATTTCCTCATACTTCACTTCTGAGTCAACCTGTGCTTTCTGCACCTTATTAAATTCCTCACGACATACTTCAAGTTTATCTTCGGTATCTCTTAAATTCTTCTTTCCGGTTTTCCATTCAATAACAAAGGGCATGACATCTGCCGCTTTCCGGGATGTCTCCACAAGATTCCTTTCCCTGTCAATTTCCGGCTTTTGTTTTTCAATCTCTCCCGCTTCTAAATAATAATTTTTTAACTCCTCTTGCAAATCCCATATTGCTTCGGATTTCTTAAACGTCTGATCCGCTCTAAGACACGCCTCTTTTATGGATTTGACCTGCCGTCCTACATCGTCAAGTTCTTGCTTTTTTGCTTTATAAACCGCTTCATCAACTTCGCCATAAGCATTCAACCGACCTTGTAGCTCTACGTTTGCCGCTTCTTCTTTTTCACCGCGTTTTTTTAATTTAGATGTCAGTTGCTCGCCATATTGCTCCAGATTGAAAAGTCTTTCCAGCATATTGTTTCTATCCGTTCCCTTAAGGGTTAAAAAGTCACTGAATTTCCCTTGGGGCAGCACAACTGTTCTTGTGAAATCATCACAGGATAATCCAATGATTTCCTCACACTTGGCATTAACATTTTTAACGCCTTCGGAAAGTACTTCCTCTTCAGAAAGGTTCCCTTTGATAGCTACGACTTTGCATTTGCCGCCTCTGGGCCGCTTTGATACTTTGTCCAGTTTAAATTCACGTTCCACCCGATACTTTTTATCAATTGCTCCTGAAATTTGAAATTCAAAGCTGACATTGGCTGAAGTTACATTGGCATTGATATAATTATCACTTTTTCTGGAAACCTGACCGTAAAGTGCCAAAGTTATCCCGTCTAAAATGGTGGATTTCCCACTTCCGGTAGGGCCGAATATGCCAAAAAATTTATTTTCAGTCAGCCGTTTAAAGTCTATCTCTTGTTCTTCTATAAAACTGTTAATCCCTTTGATTTTAAGCTTTAGGGGTTTCATCCTCCGGCTCCTCTCCATCCATAACATTCATCAGTAAATCCACAAATTCCTCATCTGCCTTCGTCCCTTTTTGCTGTACAAAAAAATCTTTAAAAAGCTCTACAAAGCTTTTTTCTGATATTTTCGCCAACTCATCTTCTTCACTTGTATTGCTTTTATAAATAGGATAAATTTCAATAATATCTTCTTTTAACGCCCGCATCTGTTTCATTTCTTCGTCTTTAATATAAGCTTCTGTTTCAATTTCAATGTATACCCACGAAGATTTATCTTTATTCTCTCCGCATTTATCAATCGCCTCTGAGACGCTCTTACAGTGCCATTTTTCTATGGGCTTATATATCTTAAATTCAACTTCTTCCATCACCAAGGGTTGTCCGGCTTTAATATCGAGAATATAACACTTTTTCTTACCGGCATTAGCCTCACTTTTATGGTAATGCAGGGGGGCACCTGAATAATAAGCTCTTCTGCCTGTTCCCGGAACCACCTGAGGTTTATGCACATGACCCAGGGCAATATACTGAGCTTCCACCGGGAAACAGCTTCCGTCAATAATATAGCTTCCACCCAGCTGGATCCCTCTCTCGGAACCACTCTCCACGCTGCCCATAGCAAAAAGATGGGTAACAATCATATTAATTGTGTCCGCACGAAAATGCACCTTTAGGGTATCCATCAGGCTGCGTATTCTGTCACCATAAGAAATGAGCCGTTCCTCATCGCCATCCATATCTTTATAAAGCACCTCATTCAACCGTTTTTCACTTGGATAAGGTACCAGAAGAATGACCGCTCTTTCTTGATTGATTTCTAATTCGATAAAACCTTCGCCGCTATCTAGAACACTATGCTTTCCATATTGACCTGTAGGTATCACCGTTTTGGGGAGACCAGCCATTATAATGCCGTGTTCCATGGCCAACGGTCCCGCCGCCACAAGGCGCTGTGGATTATCATGGTTACCGGCAATCACAAGAGTTATTCTTTCACCGTCTCCGGATATTCTTTTAAGGGTATCATAAAACATTTTTTCGGCCTGGGCGGGTGGATTACTGCTGTCATAGACATCTCCTGCAACAACGACCAGATCAACAGCCTTTTCCTCCACTAGTCGGACAAAATCATCTAAAAACTGCTGCTGTTCTTCCATTCGGCTTCTACCCTCAAGATTTTTACCCAGATGCCAGTCTGCTGTATGTAAAATTCTCATTATTGTTTGCTTCCTTTGCTATTTACTTTGTCCACTTCCAATTTGCTTCACCGACACCTAACTCAAAATGATATTTAGCAATTCCAAGGTCAACCTTCGTATAAAAGCCCCGTAATGCAGTTGCTTTCACATTATTGCCGTTAAGTTCAAACAAAAATTTCTGCTGATTCATTGCTGTCGGCGCAAGCTGAACAGCTTCCATACCTTGTCGGAACCAGGCCGGCATTTCGCCGGTTACACGGCACAAATCCTCTATTGCCTTTCCTTTGTGGGGAACACCGGCTGTCTCACCATATCCAACAGCAATAACCATCAGAAGTTTTTCTCCGCTTCCTATCACTGCGGCACTTTTGCTCTTGCTATAGCTTAACCCTACCCAACAGGTATTCAGACCTAACTGTGCCGCCTTTATTACAATTTTCTCTCCATAGTAACCACATTTCTCCTCAAAATCATTCCCTTTCTTTCCTACCAGGGCAATATAATTCTTAGTATTTTTAAACTTTCCATATCGTGCCATCATACCCATGAAGGCTTTAGGTTCATTCAGACAAAGCTGTATATGCAACCCGCTGGCCTGATTGCATTCATCTATTGTCAGACCTAACTGTTCCTTTGCATCACCTTCAATTTTTCTATCGTTGTAGCCCCTTACGCTGTGGCGCGCTTTCATAGCATCAAATAAATCCATCGTTTATCTCCTTTTTGGTTTAGTTATTTGTTTATTTCGCCTTAACCACTTTGATAACAGAAAAAATAATTGAACCAAACACAAGAACTAAGGACACCGGGGTAAACCATGCCGGCAGCTCTTTTGTCATTATGGCATTTATCATTAAAAAGACAAAAATTATGACCGTTAATAATTTAATTGTACCGAGCATACTTTTTAAAATGCGATATACCCGTTCTTTGTTCTCTTTGGTAACGGTGACACCGGTATTCCAAATACCGGGAAAATGTTCAATAACTGTCAACCCTATGTACATTATCCAAGTAAGAAAAAACAGAAACAGCAATTCTCCTTTTTGACCCCATCGATTGATATCTCCCATTACATTGTAATGCATGGGGACTTCTTCCGGAATTCTATTCCAATTTATTCCCAGATATACTGATGTTCCTATCAGTGCAATTAAACAGATAAGTTCTACGATAATATCATACTTGTTTCTTTTTATACGCATTAAAATGCACCTCCTGGTGTTGTAATAACTATCTATCCCCAATTTTAACAAAGCACTCATAGCCAAATGACCTATTTTATAATATCCCAAGACTTTATTTTCATTGTCCAATTTATTTGACATACTAAGCAATTTATCAGTAATAGCTGTGTCATTTATACCTTTATTTACAATCATTGTGATTAATGAATAAAGTATTGTAGGATTATTACTGTCAAGCCATTCAACTAATTCCCTATTTGTGAATTCTCCGTTATCTAATTTTTTCTTAAGGGCGAACAGATAGTCCGACCAAACATTGAGATATGTACCGCTCATTTTCACATATTATACTTTACGGTCTGTGTTATGTTAGTCCCTCCTTCGCTTCGCTCTCTCAATTCGGGGCATTTTTTATATAGCCCTCTAAACCGCATTTTTACTGTATTTTTCTATTTTTTCTTGTGTTCATAGGATGGTGTTACTTTTCCGCCCTAAAGGAGATTTTCGCTGCGCTCAAATCTCCTGCCACAACAGCGCTGCCGCTTGCCTGCCCTGACGGGCAGCATGTTGTGGCAGTTTATTTTTCAATGCTTAGTTCCGGTTTAAGTAAATCTTTAGGTGAAAATTATTCAAACAATTTTGCTATTCTTTCCTCTTCTTCCTCTGCCGTCTCCCTTAATTCTGCTATTGCTACCGGAACCTCTTCCTCTAACTCTTCTATTAGCTTTGGATCTCCCTCACAATCAGCTAAATTATCCTTTATCTCCGCTTCCATTTCCTCAATCATCATTTTGAACATTGTTTCGATGTTATATGCTTCTTCCTCCTCAATTGTTTCTTCCATATGGTTCACAGGTTCCAAATCTTCTGATTGTTCTAACGTTTCTTGTGGTTCATTTGAAGTTTCTTGACTATTGCACCCTGTTATTATTCCTACAGTCAACATACCTTATTAATAAGGTGGTAGTCAGTTAAACCGTTGATAACCTTAACATTGCTCCTCTTATATGGTAAAATATACTTAGGAGGGGTGGTGTGATGAGTACACTACGTGATGATTTAATCAACAAAATCAAGA
>Ga0153994_1000349_pt1 | contig 13267 bp, 11 predicted proteins | sample TSNC078MetaG_FD_104735 | JGI IMG/M metagenome (GOLD analysis project Ga0153994, IMG submission 104735) | Attine ant fungus gardens microbial communities from North Carolina, USA - TSNC078 MetaG | ecosystem: Host-associated > Fungi > Mycelium > Unclassified | place: USA: North Carolina, Lumber...
AAAATATATCCCTGTATGCCCCAGGATGATCTGACGTTAATCCTTGATTCTATTGACTGTAGTACACCGATTGGCAAACGTGATTATGCCATACTGACACTGGCCGCAAATACTGGAATGAGGTCTTACACCACATAGGCATACTGGCTGTAATCCATAACACCCACAAATATATAGGCCTTGATAACTTCACCGGTATCCGAATCCATGATATGTGCGGAATCACCAGCCCAATCAACTTCTGCCTGTTCACCGGATTTCCGGTTGATGTGCATGGTAGCATGGCGTTTCTGTTCATCCTGTTGGATGTAATAGCAGAATTGGGAATACATGAGTGGTTCTTCGCCATTTAGGCGGCAATTCTCCATATATTCCGTCCATAGGAGTTTCTTGCTTACACCATTTTTGAGAAGTTCTTTTCGAATGTAAGGTAAATCAGGTATGCGTTTATTGGCATTCCCCTTTTCTTTTGGAAACATAGTTTCCTCTAATGCGGTATCTGTCATAGTTTCATTCAGCGGCCATTGAATATCTAATTCATTGGCACGCTTTACAACCTTGGCAATCGTATTTCTGGAACAACTGCAACTTAAAGCAGTGTTCCGTTCGCTGAAGTTCAAACTTTTAAGTCTGAGATTTTCACGATATTTGGTCATAATCATGACCACCTTTATATGTATTTACATCGAATAGATGCCTAAAAGACTATTTACAGTAATGGCTCCCAGCATCGGAATATGGCTCACCATAAATTGGAATGATGTCTCTCAAAAACTGGACAAGATTACCCAACGTTCAAAATTATTTTTATGTTAACTTTTAGATAAATCCAATATTGAAAAAGGGGCTGTTGCAAAATTTATTTGTTAGTTTTGCAACAGCCCCTTTTATTTAAAATAAAAAACATCATATAACGAATCGCAACATAAACAACGACAATAACCGCCAGCCATTCTGAAATTTTGGAGATCAATGATAATATAATATATCCGTTGCTCGTAAATAAACTATCTGTCGCCTTAAAGGCAATCGAACTAATGACATATGGGAAAGTAAATGCGGCATATGTTGGATAAAACTTAAGTTTAAACAAAAGTACCATATTCATCCCCACATATAAATAACTAATACAGGCAACAATGAGCATAACATAAACCAGTGCTATGTTTGGATGTTCAAAAGTGGATAAATAACTTGTAAGGCACAAACTCATTGGAGAGGCAAATATTGCAATAGTTGGGCGAATTGGCTCTTGAAGCGGTTCCGCTTTTACCATTCGATATATTATCATAGGTAGGAGTATTGTATATAGTGTAAGTCCGATATAGAATATAAGTTTCCCAAGAAAACTTGCATTCATCGCAGAACTTGTAATGCTTGCAACTACTATTCCTACGCCGATTATAAACCAGCTTGGATAAACATTCTGAAGTTTGAATTTTCGCAAAAATCGTTTCGCAAAAAACAACATAATGAGGATATGTGCTATGACAGCTATGTACCATATAAATACAGCAAACCAAATATACGGCTTTATATATGTAGATAATAGCATAATAGTCATAGTGGATGTTGGTAACATACTAAAGACAACAGGATTCTGTAGTTCTTCTCTCGCATAATTTCCGTTAAAGATTAACTTTAATAGAAACAGGAGTAAAATTACTCCTGAAATAACACCACATATGTAATGTATTACTTCACCATAAGGCAACAAGAGATTACCCAATGAGGCAAAGGATAGAGATAATCCAGTAATCGCCATTGGAATTTTTCTAATAAATTTCATTCTTGGCACTCCTTCTAACTTTTTATAATATATCAAAAATAGTACGTAAAGCACAAGAACCTATTTGGTCTAGGAGAACTACTCACAACTTAGCAAAAAGCTTAAACTAGGAGTTTCTAGGGAAGAGAGTCTACTTGTTCGCAGATGGAATATCCTAACAGTTGTCTCTATTATTTACCTAGCAATCGCGGAGCTCCAACGGTTTGATCCCTCTAATGCTTCTTTAGAGAGTGCAATTTTATACCCTCAAAGAAAATATTTTTACTACTGTTAATGTCTCAGTCATGATAGGAATGATAAAAAAGCTCATACCTAAACTTTAAGAACTTTTTCCTTCTTTATGACCTCATTCAAGATAGATTATACTAGATGGATACCATTGGTCAGCTTTGATGAGATGTAATTCTACAAATCTCTAAATCAACATAAATTCACTATTATTATTAATTGTTTTTACTGCTACAGTTAGCATTAGGAGGAAATCCATCATGATTTCCTCCAATAGTAATGTTTATCTATTCTTTTTATATACAAACATAACTTTCCTAATATAGAATTACTTCTATAAATCAACAACTATAGCATATAACTATCTATCAAATATACTTTTTTCTAACTCATCAATGATACCACAATTAACTTCCGACTTACTATATCTGTTAAATAAATGCTCTTCCAATAAAATCTTTTTCTTTTGATTTCCAGATTTTAAACTTCTTATTACTGGATGTATATGTACACTTTCTTTTGGTACACCTGGACTCCTTACTATAGATAGAGCATTTTTCTCTCGAATAATTTCTCCATATTCTAAAGTAAGTAATAACTCAATTTCCTTTGTATCCATCATATCTTCAAAAGATGGGATACTACGATACCCGTTATTTCTTATTTCTTTATCTGTTATAGTTAAATGAATACCTAAGAACCCTGGTTGTAAATATATCCCAGCATTATTATTTAATATAGTAAATATATTTTCCTTAAAATCTTCATGAGAATAACAAATCATATTATTAAATTGAGTTATTTTCTCATAAATGGCTTCTGCGAGCTGAATAGAATTATATCTAAACCCATGGATAAATCCGCTAGATGAATATTTTTTATAATCTAATCCATGAGTAATCGCACCCGCAAAATATAAATTCCTAATATTAGTTGATTGAAAGTCTCCATCTATTTTAGGGAATCCTGTTTCAAACAACTCAATAGAAGGTGATATTTTGGGTAAATTTACTTGAAATCCTGTTGCATAGATTACTTCATCCACTTGTATATCTTCAATTTCCCCATTGGCATGCAAATACTCTACAGTAACTTTAAATAAATTATTATTTTTACTGATCTCTAAAACATTACAATCAAGAATTGCTGACATACTCTTTAATTGATAGTTTTCTATCGGTATAGAGTTTACTAATCTTGGACTACCTACATAATGAGTTTGATATGCAAAATTAATTGATTCAGGACTAGCTAGTAATATCATATTTGCTTCATTCATAATATCTTTTGCACATTCTAAGCCACTATTTCCTTTTCCAATAATTAAAACGGATTTATCTCTATAATAAGACTTTACTTTCATATCACTATAAGGTGTTGCATATTCAATTCCTTTTATATCAGGCTTCTTCATTTTATATCCCGTAGACACTACCACATATTTACTTTCATAATTTCCTTTTTCTGTAATGACAAAGAATTTATCATCTGTTTTTTGAATCTCAATACACTTCTCATTATAGTTTGGAGCAATACCATAGGAATCGGCTATATCGCCAAACATTCTTGGTAGTATATTACTATCCGGATAAAAATCTGTAGAATAATCCCTCATTAAAATATCCTTTTTCTCTGTTATAATACTGTTCCAATCGAATCTCTCACTAAAATCGCTTTTAGGATCTGCTCCTGTATATACCTTATTATTGCTTACAAGCTTTCCGTGAACTGGGAATTTATGAAAAAAAGTTCCAAATCCATTATTTGATTCAAATATCCTATACTTAATCTTTTTTCCTGTTTTAGCAGCAAGTTCCTCTAATCTCACTGCTAATTGTAATGCTCCAGGACCACCACCAATAATAATTAAATCGTACATCCCTCGTTTCCTCCTAATCTTTTTTATATACTTCCTCTGCAATATACTTATGTCTTGGATAATCTATAATATGGTCATTTGCCATACCAGATGCTTGCATAAATACATAACAAATTGTTACTCCAACAAACTTGAATTCTCTTTTTTTCATATCTTTACTCATTTTTTTGCTTCTTCAGAATACTATTAGTATCCAAAAAATCTATTATTTTGCAACCTATTTCTCTTAGCTCCTCGGTTTCATTCAAATTTAGTTATAATTCCTTCTTTTTAATTTAAAGAAGTAACTTAGATTTAACTTAGATTTGAACAATTTTGAAAAACTTGTGCGACCAGTCTGATTCTCCTTAATGTTGTCAAATCTCCTTATAAAAACTATTTTATTTGGATACTAATAGTATTCTGAATAAGCCTATGCTCCTCTAATAACTTTCTAATATCATTACTTTGAAGATAGTAATAACACAGATGTGGCTGGGATGAAAACGGTGGAGCTACAACTCTATCACCTTCCTTAGCAAGTATCCTAATCTCCTTCATATCTGGTATAACGAGATTATCAAAGCCATCGATATTTTTTACGCTTCCTGTATTTGTAAAAATAATACCACCATATAAAATAGCCATATCACCAGGCACCTGTTTATTCATTGAATTACCAATACCGGACACTAACTTAGCGATCTCCAAAACAAGGTCAATATTATATAATTCTTTAATTGCTTTAATAGTATAAGCTCCTCCTGGCCTAAGCCCCATATCAAGTAACTTTGGAGTATTACCTTTATATCGCATTTCAATATGCGCTACCCCATTTATAATTTGCATTGCATGTACGGCATGAGTTGCCATAGCTTCAATCTCATCCTTCTGCTCTTTTTTTAGAGTTGATGGATAAAATGACATGGATTCGGGAAAGAACGGGCCTTTGGTATTAGCCTTTTCAAATATTCCAAGATGTGTTACCTGACTGTTTCTTACTAAAACATCCAGATTGACTTCCTTTCCATCGCAGAATTCTTGAGCTATAACTTTAACGCTATCCTTACCATAACAGAATCTATTTCTGTCAACCGCTGAATCTAAACTCTCTGTCTCCAAATAATTAAATATCTCTTTTATATATTTGGAGTAGTCATGTTCATTATTAACCACGATAACGGCCTGACTGTTCATTGAATCCACAATTTTAAGAACAACCTTATCACCCAGCAATTCTTGTACATATTTATAAGGAGTATATGGATAAATAGGTATACTTTCTGGAGCTGATATGAAGGCGGATTGCATGATTAGCTTTAAGTAATATTTATTTCGACTGGCTAATGAGCTGGTTAAAGAATAAAATGGTAAATTCAATTCTAATGAGACCAATGAACTCATTACAATCCCCCCTTCATACAGGGGCAAAAAACACTTAATCTCATGTAACTTAGATATTTCTGCAATTTTGTTGATTGTTTCAGGGCTTTCTTCAAAGCGAACAGGATGTATTTTAACGTTATGAAATTTTCTGAATTTATCAACTAATAATATTCCATCCTTCATTGGTATAAAAAGATGAACATAATAATTTTTTAATGAGAGCAAAATATCCTCATTGGGATAAGCGTGAATAATTCCTATATTCATATTAGAACCTCCCAGTTCTTAAATTCTCAATATTTGATATCTTTCTCTCAATACCAGTAGCTAACTTATATTGACTATCTGACATTGCATCAATAATCATGTTATCGACCTGAAATCTTCCACTATTTGTCAAACTAAAATAACCGTTGTCAAAATAAACCAATCCATCTTTCATCCATTGATCAATAACCTGTTTGAACTTATCATACTTTGTAAACTCACTAGGAATATGCAAGTATTTAGGTGAAAAAATAAAATTGCGCTCAATGTTACCGCACTGTTTACTTACCTTTTCAATAGGTAATTTGTTCTGATTTATTTTCTCAATGTATTCTTTGATTGTTGCTATGTTCATATATGACCTTCCATTTATATACCCCCTAGAGGATGCCCCTAAACCTATCATATTACTACCGCTGGTTGTGGACGCATTTCCCCACATAAGCTGGGAGTATTTTGATAGTCCCAGCTTCGAATAAATCTGATCGCACACATTATCGTATCCTGCCAATTGAAAACGCTCTATAATTTCAGTAATAAAATTAGCTTTTTGGTTATCAGCATATTTAGACCAATCACCTCGTTGAGAAAAAGGAAGAGAATATGGATGTAGTCTATAGTAATCTACACTATCAACTTCTAATTTTACCAATCTATTTATATCATTTGCAAGATTCTCTACGCCATGCCCTGGCAAGCCGTACATCATATCTATATTTAACTCATCAACTCCACTATTCTTTAATTTGTAAATCATTTCACTCGCTTCAAGAGATGAAAATGGAATATTAAACATTTTTCTGAGCTTGTCATCAAATGTTTGTAAACCTAAGCTAATACGATTTACGTTTATGTCCCTCATGATACTTAATATAGAATCCTTAGATAAAGTTCGCAACTCTCCCTCGAATGATATCTCTGCATTCTTTATATCAAATTTATCATTTATAAGCTCATGAATTCTTAGTATATCATTTGGCTTTAAGACAGATGGAGATCCGCCTCCATAATATACTGAAGTAATTTTTGCATCCTTACTAAGTTGCGACACCATTTCTATTTCACTACATAAAGCTTCTATGTATTTAGCGGTTTCGTCTCCATCTTTTATGACCTTTGTATTGAATGGACAAAATGTACAATGACTCAGACAGTATGGTATATGTATATATAATACATACTCAAAAGTATGTTCCTGTTTATTGACTTCAAATAACTTACTTTCATCTATTAATTTTCCATCCTCTAATAAAGGATAAAAATAAATTGTTACAGGCTGCTTACTACTCATATACTATCTCCTCCCTAGAATTGCATGTTTCTCTCCCTCAGTTCTAATAAGTCTGATGTCTCTAAATCCAACAGATTCTAGCATCTCTTTATACTCATTGTATGATCTGTGTTTTCCCTGAGTTTCAACCATCATGCACAAGTCCATCATTGCCGTTTCAAATGGCTCTACCTTACTCTCATTGAAAAGCTTTTCCATGATCATGATTTGTCCTCCGTTACTGAGATGATCGAAAACTTTACTTATAAGAGATACACACGTTTCATCATCCCAATCTGAACATATATAGCCTAAGGAATATAAGTCTGCCTTCGGGTATGCATCTTTGAAAAAGTTCCCTGCATGAAACTGCAGTCTATTAGCAAGGTTTAGACATTCCATTTTATTATTAACATAGAATTCAATTTGAGGTAGATCAAAAACAGTTGCATTTTTTGCCTTGTCATTCAAAAGGCATAATATAGAAAAAACTCCTGACCCACCACCTAAGTCTACAACTCTCTCAACCTTATTAAATAAATGGCTTTTTATAATCTCTAATGTATCAGCATAACCAATACTCCACATAGCATCTAGAAAAGAAGTAAGTCTACTACTATCATCATATAAAATCTCAAATATATCATTGTCACTTCTTTCTCTAGTATTACATAGGCTTTCTTCTAAGTAATCATATTGTGATGACGTACTATAAAGCATATGATTCATAAAAAAAGTAATATTGCTATCTGATGTTTCAATATAATACTTTTTATTTTCTTTATTTACCAGATAACATTGGTTCTTTTTTACTAAAAGATTTGATGATGTTGCAGCATTAAGAAACCTGCCCAAACGTTCTCTGTCGAACTTTGGATATTTATCACTAATTTCTTCTAGCGTCATTCCATTCTTACTTAGGGCAATTGTATTAAAAAGCCCACTCGTCAGTCCATAATGCAGTATTCTGGATAATACAATTCCATAAACTGCCATATTTATATTTCTTTCCATCATATTATGTTTGATATTTCCTCCTATAAATTTATGGATTTCTTCCACTACTTTTGATTTTACCTTCATAAAGTCTAATTTGTTAAATAGGTTTTCCTCCAACTCAAATTCTTTATAAGTCATTTTATGATTTACTCTTATAACTGGATGTATATGCATATTCGATTTTTAGCACTTCTTAGCCTTAGAAGAAGTATGAGATTAGTTCAACTATTATCTGTGGAAAACCACCACTGATAAAGCTAAGCTTTATCACGACGTATACTCTGTCCACTTGATGTCGTTGGTGAAATTAATATTTACCTTTTTTTGAAAGTGGTTCGGCAAAAGTCTGTGTCAAGCGATTGTGCAGCTGGTCTTGTTCTGATACGGAGTCCAGTTTCGAACCTTTATTTTAGTTACTATGGTTTTGGCTGGTATTACTGGTACATCGTGAGGAATCATTAAAATAAATCTTCATACAGTGATCTATAAACATTTAAGTAATGCTATTATATATTTCCATACATGATATAGAGAGGAAATAGACAAATGCTCATTAGGGGTATGAGCATCATATATTTGACTACAAAATGATATTATATCCATGTCAGGTATTTTTTTTATCATGAACCCACATTCTAATCCAGCGTGAACAGCTTTTACGCTTGCTTCCTCATTATATAGTTCACAATACAAAGCTGTAGCTTCGGAGAGCAAAGGCGAGTTCAGATTATGTGTCCAACTAGGATATTCATTAGAAAAAGTCGCTTTGGCCCCTAGAGTAAGTGCCAACATATTTACTTGAGAGAGGACACTCTGTAATCGACTAGGTAAAGAACTGCGCAATCCACAATCAAAGCTTACACAATCTTGCGTAGTTTTCAAAACCCCAATGTTACTAGAAGTTTCCACTAATTCTGGAATATCATTACTCATGTGTAGTACGCCATATGGTAACAACAAAATAGCAGCTATCAGCCTTTGTACGCAGTCAGTAGTAAAAGCTTCGTTGAACTGCTGTCTTGCTAAAGTCAACTCTAACACAATATTAGGGTCTGAAATCTTATACTCTGATCTCAATGTTTCTTGTAATTCGGAGAGTATTTGTTTTGCTCTTTCTACATCTGAATGAGGTAAAGCAATTAAGGCACTTGCTTCTCTAGGTATAACATTGACTTTTACCCCCCCATATACATCCACTATGCTAATCTCTAACTCCGAGATTAATGTATCCAATACACGACCCAAAATACGGATACTATTTGCTCTGCCTAAATGTATTTCTACACCAGAATGACCACCAACCAAGTTCCGCACAGTTAAGGTGCAGTGTTCTAGTCCACTTGAAAAAGCTCTCTTTGTCAAAGGTATATTAAAACTTAGTTGTCCACCACCAGCACAACCCACATAGAATGTTTTTTCATTTCCAGAGTCTAAGTTTATCATCCGCCTTGCAGTAAGCCAAGAGGCATCTATCGTTGCCATTCCATTCATTGTAGTTTCCTCTTCGCTGGTAAATATTACTTCAAGTGGAGGGTGAGCAATGTTAGAAGCATCTAATATTGCTAAACTTATAGCCATCCCTATCCCATTATCAGCACCTAACGTGGTTCCGTTAGCATACAAAAAATCTTCTTCTACTCGAAAAGTAATAGGATCAATTTTGAAATCATGTAGAACATGCTCATGTTTTTCGCACACCATATCCATATGGCTCTGCAAAATTAAAGATGGGTGCATTTCGTAACCAAGACTGCCCTGTTTATAGATTACTACATTGTGAGCAGAATCTTGCTTAACTTCAAGTCCACGCATTGTCCCAAAACTCACCAAGTAAACGCTTATAGCTTTTTCATTGCCTGATTCTCTAGGGATAGAACTAATTTCTTTAAAAAAATTGAAGACTTCTTTTGGTATCATTTTACTTAGCATGTGTAAGATCCACTTTCTATACATTTTTTTGTAAACTCAATTAATTTAATTATGTCTTCTTCGTTCGTTTCGTAATTACTTAGCGCAACTCGTATATATAGATTACCACCAATGTTAACATGCGTCATATAAGCTATGTTTAAGGTAATTGCCTCCTCTATCATGCATTTATGGAAGCTATCATCGTATTTAGGAATTTTATAGGCCAAAATCGGTAATTTACTTCCTCTTAGAACTAAGCATCCAATTTTTTCAAATTCATTCATTAAGGTGTCCGCTAAAGAAGATAGCTTATCAAATATTGCATAATATCCACTCACTCCAAGTTGACAGAAAGCCATATAAACTCCGAGAGAACGCCACGCTCTAGTACATATAAAACTCATTTGAAAATTATCAGCTTCACTTTCGTTTTCCCAATAATCTGAACTAATACTATATGCTTTTTTTAGCTCTGCTGGATCATAAACTAGTAAGCAGCCTACTCCGAAAGATGAAAATAACCACTTACTTGGGTCAATAGCAACACTATTACCAACATTAAGACTACCGTATTCTTTGATATAGAAATCAATGCCAGCATAAGCACCACCAGATGCTGCATCAATATGAAACCATAAGCCATGCTCCATAGATATTTCTTTTATCGTAGATATATCATCAATTGCACCAACAGATGTAGTTCCATAAGTTGCTATAACGGCAGCTGGGAAGAAGCCTTTTAAAATATCCTCTTTGATTTGCTTTCGGAGTATAAGTGTGTTCATCCGTTGATTGCAGTCAATGGGAATAACACATATATTATCTTCAAAAGCTCCTAACAAGCTTAAAGATCTATAGATAGATAAGTGTGCTGTTTCGCAAATGTAATATCGTATATTTGCAAGTGTGCCGCCCCTTTCAACCGCATTATTTCTAGCCAAATGAAGTCCCGTCAAATTTGACATAGAACCACCACTTGTGATTATCCCCTGCGGGCTGCTTCCATTGGCCATTTCATACTTTACAAATTGTGCAATCCACTGTATAACTGTGTTTTCTATTACTGTAGCAATCGGCCCACCTCTCCATGCCCCAGGTGTTTGATTGCCAATTAATGAAATCCAATCTCCTATTATTGTTATTGGTAATGGTCTAGGAGTAATATAACCATAATAGCGCGGAGACAAAAAATTACATTCACCATGTTCTATAATGCTGAATACATTTTCTACTATTTCTGCAATGCCTGTGGGAAATTCTGGAATTTCTTCCGATATAATTTTTTTAGCTTCAGAAATGTCATTCCTAAAAATTGATCTATCTCCAGCATTATTATATGCTTTATAAAAATACTTCATAATTCTATCAAAAATATCCGATTCAAATATCTCCATTTCGCCATCTCTCATTTTAATCACCCTCTTCAATAAGTTTAAGTAAGAGTTTTTGAATCTTACTATTAGAAATTCATATTATTCCTAAACTTGTTCTTTTTTCATTACTTTTTTCAGCTACCCCCATATAATACTTTTTACCAGTATCAGTAATTAAGTATCCAACGTTAACTTCTATAAGCATTTTTTCCGACATACTCATCTAAAATTGCTCCATAATCTTCAACTATAAGTTAAAATATATGGCATAATCGTGCCAATACACACTTTGCGAAATTATATCTCTGAATCTATTGAAATGCGCTCCTTTCGATTTTCCAAGGTGTTCAAGGCATTTTTCGAGATAATAATGCGCAAACGCATGATCAGGAGATACTGCAATCAATGACTCAAATAATTTAGCTGCTTTTGCGTATTCGCCCATACGCATATATGGGTTGTGAACGAAGTTTACATCAAGGTGCATCGTATATCTAAGGTCACCGCCAAATCTTTCGGAAAGTTCAGCAGGGACAAAGGAATCAGTGTAAAAGTTCGCCTCTTCAATATCAAATTTACCGCCGTTCGAAACAAGAATGCTATACAATTCACTACCAGAAATAGGTATCGCAGATGAAACATCTGCCCAATGAAAACTGGCAGTTCTTAAAAATACCAACGCATCTTTGATGTCATCCACAGTTTCACCTGGCAAACCTACTACAAGAAATATTCTTAAAAATATATCAGTGCCCTTGAAATAATTAAACACACGTTCTGCTATATCCAAGGTAAGAGGTTTACGGATTATATCTTTCAACACCCTTGCCGAACCGGATTCTAGCGCTAGATAAACGTCTTTGACATTATTGCGAACAAGACATTCGACCAGTTCAGGCGTTATTGCCGCTATAAGAAATCCGTTGTGGAACTTAATAGACAACTTTTTTTGACCAATATAGTCAATAATTTCTATCGCGCGTTCAACATCAAAGAGAAAATGGTCATCGAGTATACCAATTTGTTGAACATCATATTTATTGTACAATAAATCAATTTCACTTTTTACTCTATCAATAGAATTCGCCCGTATTTTACGCCCGTGAATCACGTAAGCCGCACAGAAAACACATTGATAAGGACAGCCTCTGCTTGTCATAAGCGCACCTTGCTTAATCGCCGCAATTTCACTGTCAAAAGTGCTTCCGTCTAGGGAAAATATATGTTCACTATATTTTTCAAAGAGCGAGCTTTCATAGATCGATGGAATGTCATCCAAATTTTGCATGAAATGGTGTTCAGGCACAAAACCGACGGAATATTTTCGTCTAGTGGCGAATGCAGTCGATTGTGAAAGAAATTCTAATTTGTCCGGTGCATTTACCAGTTTTGCAAAGGGTTCTTCTCCCTCGCCTATACATACCGCATCGAGCCTTGGGTTTTGTTCAAGCAATTTTGCCGCCATGCTGCTTGCAGAATTACCACCAGCAACGATTAACGTTTCCGGAAGTAATCTGTTGATTTCCGTTACTACCGTTGACAACACTGATATTTGTGAGTCAAACATAATTGAGAGACCTATGATATCCGGTGGGTCGCGCTTGATGGCTTCCTTGATTTCTTCCATTAAAAAGCCAGCGAAGTTATCCGCTATATGTTTCATCTCATGCCTTATATCTGATGATTGTTTCAGCCTACTCTTAAATTGAACATCATGACTGATGATTTCTATAACGCATTGCGGGCAGACTTTTTTCAAATAAGCCTCAATAGACATTATGCCAAGTGGCAGCGTGACTGGACCGAAAATCTCCGAGATATTTAACGGTTCACTTGAAGTTGTAATTTGAAACAGGCGCCTATTATTTATTTTTGAACAAGACACAAGTAATACTTTCATTAAAAAAGACCCTCCGATTCTACTGTAAAAACTATTAATAGTTCTTAAAGCCATTTAGACGTTATCGCATCATTGCTTTTTCTCTGTTACCATACGGGGTAATATTTGACGCTTACCCTATTACTGTTATACATAACACTACATCCGTAAAACTTTATCCAATACCCTCTTTGCGTTATAATTATAAAGGTAAGAAACCAAGTCGGTCAGAAATAAAAAAAGACCAAATCGTTAATTCCGATTTGGTTTTTACCCATTGAACAATAGTCGCGGATGTTTAGCCGAT
>Ga0153994_1000350_pt1 | contig 13265 bp, 13 predicted proteins | sample TSNC078MetaG_FD_104735 | JGI IMG/M metagenome (GOLD analysis project Ga0153994, IMG submission 104735) | Attine ant fungus gardens microbial communities from North Carolina, USA - TSNC078 MetaG | ecosystem: Host-associated > Fungi > Mycelium > Unclassified | place: USA: North Carolina, Lumber...
AATCAAAGGCGTCATATAAATATCGCTTCTATAAACAACTTCCTTATTTACGATATTGATCCTGGGCACAGTATAATTACCGGCTCTGTTTTCAATTGTGATTCTACTGAAAATAAGCTGTGTAGTCGATGTGCCTATATCAATCCCAACACTGAGCACGACTTCCTTCATCACTTGCCATCTCCCATTCTATGCCGCAAAAAGCAGCTCAATCACAGGGATACCCCTGTACTTGAGCTGCGCCGCTTTAGTATCCTGCTCCTTCGTTACATCACGTCGGAACGATTTATTAAATTATTCAAAAAACTAAATGTAACCTTGGTCTCACCCATACGTGATTCAACATTTAGCTTACCCCGGAGCTTATCCTGTACAAGTGCTTTGACTATTGAAAGACCTAATCTGCTTTTGTCTGCTTTTTCTATGTCAAAACCTATCCCATCATCAATCACCTGTATCTGAGAGTAGAGCTCTCCTTTTTCAACCATAATACGGATTAAACCCCTGCTTTGGTTGACAAATGCGTGCTCCAATGAATTTTGTAGCAATTCATTGATGGTCAGCGCTATAGTAGTGGCCAAATCTGACTCCACCTCGAAATCGTCTCCCTCAAGCACAACCCTGACATCAAAATTACTTTCGGCAAAATAACGGATAGTATTGTTTTTAACCTTTACTATTACGCCACCAATTTTCACGTTATCAACACCACTCTGTGCCAAAAGTTCATGCGTCGCCGCAATCGCCAAAATACGGTTTTGGCTCTCTCCCAGTACCTGCCGTGTTTCCCGGCTGTCGGTGCGCCTTATCTGCAAATGCAGCAGACTTGCTATCGTTTGTAAATTGTTCTTTATCCTGTGATGCATCTCTTTGATTACCACTGATTTTAAAACCAACTCTTTTTCTTGTTCTTTTATTCCGGTAACATCCTTTATTAGTACCGCAAAGGATATTGCCTGCGTTTCGAGCAGCACATATTTTATACTTAAAAAACACTTACCGATATCGACTTCAACAGCTGAATAATTCCCTTCCCCAGGAACAGAATCTGTGAGACGGATGCTGTCATACATCTTGCCTGCTATATCCTCTACAAAGCCTAGCGCCGCATAAAGATCCTGAGCCAAGGAGTTACAAAATGCTACCAATCCGTTCTGATCTACCAGTATCAAAGCCTCGTCTATACATTCAGTCAGCCAGTTATTTTCATTGTTCATGTGAGTTAGGGCACTTGCTAACCTCTTATCGCTTTGCTGGTTAAAATGCAGATGCCGGTTAATCTCCTGTTGCCTATCCGCTTGCTTTTCAACAATCAGCACTCCGATAACACGTTGACCGAAATGAATCGGCTCAACCGACTGAACAACCTGTACACTTTCCTGGTTAACCGCCATCATCTGCCTGCTGCTGATTCCCAGTCTGAATGTTCTGGCAACAGCCGGTTCGTTTTCCTTTCGGGCAAATAATCCTATAACCGACATCTTATATAACGGGGGGGAGTGGGTCGGCTTGGCTTCGGCTACTACAATGGAATCTCCCTTGCTGGTCGGACAGTTTAGAAATGTGTCCGAATTCTCCATATTGGCCAATAGTGGCAATGTCTCGGCCACCTGCTCAATTTTCCTGGTTTCTTCATCGGTAAGGTCGGTATATTCTTCGCACAAGCTCCTAATTACATTCATTTCTATTCTCGCTTTTCATAAGTATAATCTCAGCTACCCGTCTCATGGACAATGACTTTTCCCGGCTGAGCTTTCTTATGTAATCATATGCCTGCTGCTCAGTCATACTCTCTTGGATCATAATAATTCCCTTGGCTCTTTCAATAATTCCTCTGCTCTCAAGCCGCTCGGAAATCTTTTCCATATCATTCCTTAGCTTTATCATACTGTGGCTTCTGGCCACCGCCATCTCAATACTAGGAATGAGGGATTTTTCATCAATGGGTTTAACCATATATCCGCCGACTCCGGCGTATTTGGCATCATTAATAAATTTCTTTTCACTATAAGCGCTCAGAAGAATTACCGTACCCGCTAAATTTTCATCCTGTATAATCTTCGCCCCTGAAATCCCATCGAGAAAGGGCATTTTAATATCCATAAGTACCAAATCGGGCTGATGTTCTTTACAACCCTCAATAGCCTCAAATCCATCCATTGCTTCGGCAACTATTACATATCCGGCGTTTTCCAAAAGCTCCCTAAGATCCATACGTGTTATTGGCTCATCGTCGGCAATAATCACTCGAAGTGCGTTTTTATCCATATACACATCACTCCTTATCAAATAAGTTTCAGATATTTCATAAGCGTATCGATTCCATCACCAGATACGCTGCTGGTTTTAAATATTCGCCGAGCTCCCGCTAAACGTAAATAATGTTTTGTCTCCTCTATCTGCCTCTCATCAGCCAAATCGCATTTTGTTACCACGCCAACAACCGGCTTCCCAAACATTGAGGCATAGGCCGGAGGAAACATGGTTCCATTCTCCGCAGCATCCTGGACAAATAAAATTGTATCTGCATTTGCCGATGATACCAAGAGAGCTCCGTAATAAGAGCGGTATTCCAGATATTCACCTGGCGTGTCAATCATTGATTCACTAAACAGCTGTACTGTCTGGGTTTTATGATATTTAAGGTCCTGTTGATTCATCCGTTGGCAAAGTGTTGTTTTGCCGGCCCTCGATCGTCCAATCAGAATTATCATTCCTTATGACCTGCTGATTGGAGCCGAGGCAAATCCCATGGTTTCACATAGCATGGACATAACCGCCACTAGCGCTGCCTCAACCGCCGCCACATCACCTGATATGACAAGAGAGCCATTAAACCTGTCGACAAACCCTATCTTCACATTAGCCGCCTTAGTGGCTACATCAGCGGCAATCATTGCTCCCTCACTTGGGGTAATAGTGAAAATGCCAATTGCTCCTTCAACATCAATCATTCCCATTTTGGGATACAGACTCGCATCAGGACTTGCAATGATATGAGCAAGTGTTACCTGTTTACCGGGAACAAATTCTTGGATAATCCGCTTTTTTTCATCAATTTCAATCATAAGGCTCACCTCTCTTGTATTAAACTCCATTAGGTTAATTTCATTTTATGGCAACTTGCCATCAAAGGCTTTAGTGAATACCAATATCACATCCTCTACTGTACAGTCCTTTGGATTTGTGGCAGTACACAGATCTGATATGCTGGCATCAGCCATAGTCTCAAGGGCCTTATCAAATTCTTCCCTGCTAATGTCCGCCGCCTTTATTGAAGCCGGAATACCCATTTTACCAGAATATCTCCTGATTGTTCGAATTAAGTTTAGGGCGCTCTGCCGTACGTTAGACGACTCCATACCGATAGCTCTTGAAATGGCTGCGTATTCCTTTGCAACATCGGTGAGCGAGTCGGAACAACCGGCATTATAGCTCATTACATAGGGCAGTAAAATCGCATTGGCTCTTCCGTGAGATAAATGGAATCTGGCTCCCAACGCATGAGCCATGCTGTGTGTGAGCCCGAGTCCCGCATTACTAAAGGCAATTCCTGCAAGGCAGGAAGCATTATGCATTCCTTGGCGTGCCTGTATGTTTTCCGGCTCATTATAGGCTGTGAGCAAGTGCTTCGCTACAAGTTTTATCGCTTTCCTTGACATAGCCTTTGAAAAATCAGAGGCAGTTATCGATACATAAGACTCAATAGCATGTGTAAAAACATCCAGTCCTGTATCAGCCGTCACCGAGGGCGGCACACTTTTGACTAGTTGAGCATCTAAGACCGCAATGTCAGGTATTATTTCCTCATCTACAATAGGATGTTTGATTTGTTTGTCCCTATCTGTGATAACCGCATAGCAGCTTACCTCAGAGCCAGTTCCGCTAGTAGTAGGTACCGCAATAAACGGATACTTTTCCATATCATGGACCTTTTGAGCGAAGTACACAGCTGCCTTAGCCGCATCAATAGCTGAGCCACCTCCAAATGCAACAACCGCATCAGGATTATATTCAGCCAAACATCTTATCCCATCTGCCACAGTGACGGTATCCGGATCAGTGCTTACATTTGAAAAAACCAGGTAATCCGCCTCACAATTAAGCCGCCGAACCACATAAGTTACCATGTCGCTCTCTGCCATAAAGCTGTCGGTGATAATCATTATGCGTCTAAAATTTTCCAATACCTGCCCTAGTGAGTCGCCCAACATAATCTTCGTTTTTACCAAAAATGACAACAAAGCAATTCCCTCCTTTTCAAAGGTACGAACCCAAAAACATCTTGAACTATTAATTCAAGATGTCATCGGTGCACCCCTTACTGCTTTCTACTACGTCGTAGTAAGCAGGTATTCTCAATTTCAGTTTATTCTACAAGATACTTTTATACTCTGTCAAGCCGTTATTACTAATTTCCTTTCATTACCACCAACCGTTGAGCATATATAGACCCGGTATCCACAGGCTGAACAAAAATCCAATTATCATAGATATAATGGTTATATTATTGAATGTTTTGCTCTTTACCAACTTCTGCAAGCCCATCGATATAAAGAACAAAAGCCAAAGCCAACCCCAAATAATCCAGATAATTCCCAGTAGTGTATCACCACTCACAAATGTCTGATATGCCGGAAGAGGCACATTGATTACCACAAATAGGCACCACCAACCCACAACTCGTCCGTCAAAGTTTTTGATTCGCTGCAGCCCAAGAAAAACGTAGGTCATGGCAAATAAAAGAACCTGAGCCGCCCACCAGAGCGCTGCCGTTGGATAGTCTCCACCAGTCGGACCTTTCCATTCCTTTAATATTCCGGACAGAATCAAAAACAGTAGAATTACTCCAAAGATCAAATTAAAGCAGCCATTTTCGACTCTTTCACACTTACCGAAAGCATAAGCTATATTTACAAGAAAAACTGCCGCAACAATAAAGCACACTAACCCAAGTATCATAAACATTCCCCTTTCTTACAATTAATCTTCACATAAGGTTCTATAGTTCTATAACATTTAAGATTTATACTTAACAATAAGATTTTTCAACAATCGCCTTCATGCTCTGCCTCATATTTTTTTATCATTTCAATCGCTCGCTTGGGATCCTCAATGTCCTTTAAATACACATCCAATTTATATCTTGAACTCAAATCTTTCTCTACAATATATGGCACCGTATCCTGCCATGTAGCCAGAATATTATGTGCAGCCAATATCTCAATGGCCTCATCAGATATCGATATGGCAAATACGGCCTTGACCTTGCTATAAACACACAGTAATGCGGCAGCTCGGCCGACAATTCGATCACCGACAATTGCGCCCTCTAGCATTGATGGATTATTCTCAATCAAATCCAGAAACGGCTTTACTCTGTGCTTATCTGAGTGGTGCAGAAGCTTAGTCTCGTTCAAAATCACAAATGTCTTCTCTCCATGAGTCAAAGATACTCTGGCTCGGTTTACCGCCTTATACGTCACCTCGTCCATCATATTAGAATCCTCCTAAAATAGCGCCTAAACTGCGCGAATTTTCCTTTTAACCCCAAACAAAATGGGCAGCCGTTGGCATATACCGGCCAATGACCGCCCATCGCACCTCCTTGGGGTAACGTCTAAAGTTTAAAGTTTGAGCCAAGGAGTGCATTGAAAAACTGACATTTGTTTTCAAACTTGTCAATTTTAATGTCCTTGCAATACTCCTCAAGGGTGATTGACTTGTCAAAGTCAACCTGAACCTTAGATTTTCCAACTTTATCCAACATCACCTTTTTAGTAATAGGGAAGCCGATATTCTCCTTTTGAAACAGCCGAATAACATTATGACTGGTGGCAGTATAAAATTTTTGCATGAAATAACCTCCTAATCTAACGAAATTAATAGTATATTGATAAATTTCAATCCTGTATAATTTCCTAAAAACACTTATTTGTATGCAGTATATTTATCCAGAGTATCCCCTTCGCCGGCAAAGTCCGGATGAGATGCCCCGCGGTTCTTGTAGGTCCATGCAAAGTTGCTTGTAACCGCCTCTTTACGAATCTTATCAACAATCTGAGGATAAATGTCCGCCTTAATCATCCAAGGCAAGCCCATAGGCGCCTCACAAATGATTGTACCGTCAGGATTGAGAATCATACTACGCCCAAAGTACGAGTAACCCTCGTCAATCCCAACTGAATTTGCCGTGACAACATATACCTGGTTACAGTAGGCTCCTGCCTTGTTTGTAATCTCCCAGGCACGATCCCATGGAGCCATATAATGAGAAACACGAATAATAACATTCGCACCATTGCTTGCTGCTTCACGCCAAATCTCCGGATAATCACCATCCGCGCAGATAATCGTGGCAAGCTTGGAGCCCTTAGGTCCGTCAACAACTTTGCAGTCCCAACCCGGATGAGTGCCTTCACCGGGAATCCAGGGGTTCATTTTTACATACTCATGGACAATCTCGCCTTGGTCATTTATAATAATAGCAGTGTTACAGCCTTTCCTCCCCCGAACCTCACGGACCAAAGGGTTAAATACTCCGAATACACCCAATTCTTTACACTTGTCCTTAAGACGCTGAATCTCAGGACCGTCCAAATCAACGAGAACATCATTCCAGATTGGTCCAAATCCCTGCAGTCCGCATTCCATACTTACAAACAGGTCGACACCCGGGAACCCAAAAGCCGCTCTGTCCATCCACTCAAGTATTTGGTCAACGTTCTTATTGACATCCTCCATGGTCTGCGCACTAATGGGTGGCACCTGAATACATACAGTACTCATGGCCTCAACTTCGAACTTTCCGCTCATTGCATGCGTGCTTCCAATGTTCATAAAAATACCTCCTATTAAATTAATTGGGTTTACAGCGTTACTATGAATAATGACAAAAAAAGTATCCTGAACTTTTGGTTCAGGATACTCTCATTGCATCCTACTCTATACCCTTACTGCGTCGCAAGGTATATTTATCTTTAATTAGTACTAGCACTGCTTTTCAGTATATTCCAAAATTGATTTGTTGTCAATACTGTATCTAAAAAATATTTTTTTTGTAGCAACATTGTTTATTATGCCCAATTTTTTACAGCAGTTTTTAGCGCTAATATAATTCCTTTCAGGACTTACACTCTTATCAGCGATCTACTGTTGAGGAAAGCGCCAGCAACAGCAGGCAGAGGAGATTCGCGGTCGAATTCTTGAAATCGCCCGGCGGATTATATCGGAAGAAGGAATTTGTGAGAAGCGCCCGGCATTAAGAGGTCTTATCCAGGCATTGGAAGCAGGCATATCAGAGGGAATAATCAAACCCTGTGCTGTTGAGTTAACTGCACAGACTCTCTGGAGTTCTATGTTTGGCTTACTTTACAGACTCATTATTGAGCAAAACATTTCACCGGAGCACATGGATAAACTGATAAATCGTCAAATTGATATTTTATTGAAAGGACTGCGCCCATGAAAACATTAATTCTTTACGCCTCCAAATACGGAGCTACCGGCGAAATCGCACAGCTTATCGCTGAGAAAATGTCAGCACATTAAGTCAAAAGAAATTAGGCTGTTTTACTGTTGGTTACACGCTTGAAGAAAGCAATCCAAATCATCTTTGGCTATCAGAACACCGTCACGGGATAATAAACGCCTTTCCCCGGAAATATAGCTGGGAACCGCATAAAGAGATTGTTCCTCCCATGCGTACATATTTCCTTGCTGCTGAATTTTTTCATACGCTTTATTTTTAAGTGCAATTTTAAAGGCAGAGACTTCTATTTGCATTGTTTTCATGTAATGCATTCTTTCTATAGAGGAAGTCAACACATCTATATTTCCAATATCTAAATGCCGTTCAAACATTGCTGCATATATGCAATCATGGTATTCCCAAATATCTCCTCCGTTTTCCATCATGAAGTACATCCCCTGTATAGCTAAATCACTGTGGGGTGTGCATCTTTCCGGTCTGGGATGTGACTCACATGGCCTCCAGACAATCTCTACCTTTGGATAATATGGAATCAAATCTTTTAAGTATCTATGACCTTTATAACAATAAGGGCAATAATAATCAAAAAACACCTCTACTTTCATATCGATCCTCCTTTTTCAAAAAACATCGCCTCCATATAAAATTCATTAAAGTCAGCATCATTACCAAGGCTTATTTCTTCCGCTTTATTAACCAGACTTTTGGCGATTTCAATTTTTCCCGGTTCCCGCAGGCATTTGATAGCCCCCTTTAAAGAAGTATTCCCGGCAATCTTCACTTTAGCTTTTAATTCTTCCGGAATGAGACCGATATTCACTGCTTTTTCAATATCAATATGAAATCCAAATCCTCCGGCAATAAAGACTGTCTTTATCTCATCATAAGTGGCCTTGTACCTTTTTAGCAGGACGTCTATTCCCGCTCTTATGGCCGCTTTAGCCAGCTGTATTTCCCGGATATCCTTCCCCGTAAAAACAATATCTGACCCGTCTTCTGCCTTCGCTATCGGATAACCTTTGTCAAAATATGCTTCCTCTAACAAACCTGTTTCATCTACAATATTTTTATCTATTAACTCCGCGGTAATGTCTAAAACCCCGGTTCCACATATTCCCACCGGCTTCTGATTGCCAATCGTTTCAAAAGAAACGCCATCCTTTTCAATTCTAACTGCGCAAATCGCCCCTGCCACACTGCCAATACCGGATGATATATTTCCCCCCTCAAAAGCCGGACCGGCGGCGGTAGATGTGCAAATAATATGATTTTTATCGCCAATAGCCATCTCTCCGTTAGTTCCCAAATCAACTAAAAGGGTCGGTTCTTCTGTTTCAAAAAATCCACACGCTAATAAACCGGATACGATATCTCCACCTACATAAGTAGATATTCCCGGAAGAATAATGACTTCGGCATCAAGAAAATCGGTAAGGAAAATATCACCAAAGGAGGCTTTGATTGTTTCAATGTTGTAGGGATTAAAAGGATATACCCCAAGTTCCCCACAGTTATATCCCATAAGCAAATGACACATCGTTGTATTGGCACTTATAACCACTCTCTTAATCATATCTGCCGCAACATCTTTATCCGTTACGATAGCCTTTATGCCTTCCACAATATCCATTACAATTGTCTGTCTCAGGGCTTCTCCTTGACCATTGTTGGCGGCCTGTATCCTGGAGATAACATCTGCTCCATAAGCTCTTTGTTTATTAATTCGGCTATCACCTGCATATATCACACCGGTATCAAGAGCCACTAAATCTATGGCTATTGTTGTCGTCCCGATGTCAATTGCCAGCCCAAGGCTCTCACCCTTTGGAATTTGGCCATCGTTACTAACTGCTCCGCCGTCAGATAAAACTTCAAAATCATCTTCTTTACCGGCCAGAATACGAATGCTACAGTCCTCCTGCGGATATGCCCTGCAAGATAAACGATATCCTTGATTCAATTGTTCCGAATCAAACGTCTGTTCATCCTCTTTTGTTATCGGCAGTTCCCCTTCAAGAAGTACTATTCCGCATTTGCCACAGGTTCCGCGTCCGCCGCAATAGGCCGGAACATATATGCTGTTTTCTTTAAGTGCCTCTAAAATATTTTGATTATCTTTACAAATAATGGTCTGCTTTTCATTATTCTCTATAATGGCAATTTCTATCGGAGGGATATGCCTTAATTTACAATCAACGGCCTTGCATTTTCTACAATTATGCTGATTATTAAATAAGTCCTTATTCTTTGTTAAGGCTAAAATAAAACAACAGCTTTTTACCGGGTCAAGCATAGAACCGCTGCTAATTTTCATGCCACAATTTTTTTCCGCATCTGTTTCATCGTAAATAATTTTCTGAAGTTCCATGGGTATATCACCGGGAGCTTCCAGACGCCGTTTAATCCCTCTGCCCCGCTTGGCACACTCTTCCCGCAATACGTCTTCAAGTTCCGCCTCCATCTGAAATAAATAATCATCTGCCATGGCATCAATCAGCATTCCTTCAAGGTACTCACCCTTTTCAAAATGCTTTGCACTCTCTAATTCAGACCCTTTCCCGATCGTATTCATTACATAAAAAAACTCGTGTCCGTACCTGTCAAGTTGATTTTTGCCATCTTCACCGATATTGACATATTTAATGAGCGACTTAGGCTCAATATAATTGTAAATACTCTCTGCTAATTGCTCAAATACAGCAGCCACCTCATCATAACTAGGGCTGTCTGAATAACAATCAATCAGCTTAAAAACGCTATCTTTTCTTATCCTAATATTAAATTCTTCTATAATTCTAACTGTACTCACTCCTTGTCCTCTGGTAAAATCATCATACCACCTATAGAACTTTCGTTCAAGCAAATACTGTTCTTTATAATTGTTCCCCCCGTTATGCTATTGCTTTCTAAAATCATAAATAAAAAACAAGATTTAATGCTCACAATAAAAAAGGGTACAAAAAATACAAGGGCATGAAAATGTCCTTTTTTCAAAGTGGAGCTATCATAACAGAAGCCTAACTGGAGTTTAACAAGTCCTTGCCGACAAACAACAGCACCGCATTAGTAATACTTCTGCCACGAGTCGTCAGATAATATCGATTCTTCTTCGGTACTTTCTTTATGATCCCATGCGCCTTCAGCTTGGAGAGCATTCTTGTGGTTTTGTTGATTATTTGGGGACTGTCACTGTTCTCATAAATTCTGGTACGGATTCCCTTGTTGTCAAACCCATTGATGAGGAAATCACCGGAGGTGATTGCACGGAACAGGCGGGTCGTTTCCTTCGATAACAAGTTGAAGCCTGAATGCTTTCTCCCATTCATTTCTTTGGTTTCGGATATGGCTTCGATTTCCTTGTTCGGAACTTTGTCCATGTCGATTTCAGGAAGGGCTTCAATATACCGCTTGGTTATGGATCTGCTGATTTCCACATACCGGTATAAGTTTGCTATACTCTTTCCCATTGGAAGCCATTTCTTAGTCTGTACGAGTTTACCTCCTTCCACCTTTTCCTTTGTCTTTAGTATCTTGAAATCCTGTGGGTTGTTGATCGTTACTTCAATTCTGAGATTGTTCCCCTTGTCATACATCTTGACTTGATTATTGTTGATCTTGAACTTTATTCGGTAACCCTGATACCTGTGTCTTAAGTCGGAAACAATCTCTCCTTTCGTGAAGTTGTAGATCCTGCTCACGTTCCTGCCAAAAAAGGAGTATATGTCACTACTGCTGAAGGTGAAAAATGAAGTTTCAACCAGTGTCTTATAAAAAATACTCAAGTCCTCACGGTTCTTGAAGTTAATGTCGGTTGCAAACTCGCATTGGTCAATACACCCATAGTAGGAATGACTGAATGTCTTCTCAATGACCGGAAGCAGGCAGTTTATTTTTTTTACCATGCCGTCAAAGGAATCCGATATTTTTTTATCCAGGATGCTGTCCGCCAGTTCCTGTGCCTTGCTGAAAATCCTCTATGTATGAAAAGGAATTGTTATACATTTCATACGGGATATTGTTTAGAAAATTGCGAAACGATTTTCAACTAAACTGTGGATAACTTTTATTTTTTTCAAGGGAAGAGCGGTGGGATTTGTTGATAACTTAAGCAATAAACTGGCAAGTTGTGAATAAATCCTAACTTTAATAAGCCGGGTATAGTTGTCAGACAATTAGATGAGTGGTTAGGCAATAAGCGGCTTTAAACTTCTGATATATTGATGCTTGTGTATTTTATCTGCAACCATGACAGTTATTAACTGAGTGATACCTGCAAGTAGCATGTCGGCATGAAGCGTTTTTTCATTCCGTGTCTTACGTTTCGCAATGCCAAAGCTGTCCTTCATTTGATGAATTGACTTTTCAACCGTAACCCGGATTTTGTAAGTGGTAACCCATTCCTTTGTGCCACGGGCGGTTCCGGGATATGCACGCAGATCCTTTTCGGGATAGATGTAAAACATGCGTCCACAGGATGAATTGGTGCATGCATTATCACAAAAACAGGTTCTCTTACTTTTTTTGATTTCGTTATTCCACACCCATTTCATTTTGGGGCAGACAAATTTCATCGTTTCAAGACCACAGCGCAAATGCGTTCTACCACCTTCTCTTTTCATTGGAAGTGTCGGACCATGAGGACAGCATGGGATACCCTCTTCATTCAGAGGGCAATCGGCATCGTCTAAAGAAAGCCTGTTGTTAAGCGGAATGTAGGCGGTTTGGAATTTAAGGTCATGAAACAAGTCATGATAAATCTGAATGGTGTCAAAGGCCGAATCGCCTAAAAAGGTCTTGGGATTAATAAGTGGATGCTTGGCAAAGAAATCCTTAAGGACAGGAATCAGTGCTTTGGAATCGGCGAGTGATTTATCTTCGTCAGGAGAGTCAGATTTCTTCTCTACAATAATCTCCGGATGCGCCTCCAGAAACGCTTTATTGTAAAAGGTAATATCACGAATGATGCCCAGACCGTTGGTGACGACTCCGAATTTATAAGCATAGCAGAAATGCCCATTGATATACATCTGCTGAATGGCCGGATTGGCAGCTGCATGAGAAGGCATGGAACTGTAAGCTGCTTTATAAGGGTCGTAGGAATCATCCAACCCCTTTGCTTTCTTAAATGCTTTCAACTGTTTAATGATTCCGTTGGCATATTTAGGATTGTTTTCCGTCACAAAGGCTTCAATTCCTGAGGTATCAAAGATGATCATGGAGGCAAGTTCCTGATTAATCTGTTGGCAGATCGGTTCGGTTAAATCAACAAGGTGATCGAACATAGATTGTAAGTCCAAAATGAGTAAAAACCACTCATAGAAAATCCTGCTTGAAGCGTGTGAACTTGGAAGCGTCAGGAACTTTATTAAGACCACAGAAATCTTTTAACTCCTGGGAATATTTCAGGAAGATGATAAGAAGGGCATCGGTGGGGATGGAAAATATCCGCTGTAAAAGCAAAGCTTTAAGTATCGGGTAGAGTTGGTGTACCCGGGGTCTTCCGGTCAGAGCATGGAAATGAGAGACAAAAGATGGAGGAACAATCTCATCAAGATCAATGGTCTCATCCAACAGGGAGAGGAAGTGGTATTTGTCATTATCAAATTTATCTTGGCAATCAGTAAAAATATCTGCCAAAGAAAGCTGTTTATATATTATTGACTTAACAAGTTTCTAACAAAAAACAAAACTATTATTTTGACGCACACAAATAAATCCTGCTAAATACCTCTTTTTTTGCAGTTACACTATCTCATCATGATACTCCCTTTAA
>Ga0153994_1000351_pt1 | contig 13197 bp, 9 predicted proteins | sample TSNC078MetaG_FD_104735 | JGI IMG/M metagenome (GOLD analysis project Ga0153994, IMG submission 104735) | Attine ant fungus gardens microbial communities from North Carolina, USA - TSNC078 MetaG | ecosystem: Host-associated > Fungi > Mycelium > Unclassified | place: USA: North Carolina, Lumber...
GATAATTATATAATTTATTTCTCCTAATAATTCTCCTAAAATTAATAATAGTAGGATAGCATAGTAGACTACTCTCCTCCTATTCTGGACTTCCTATAAGTACTGAGTAGTTACAGTGTAATTCTGCAGTCTGTAAATTAACGTCAATTAGTCCTAATCGTATCTTATTCTCTCTGACTCCTCCACTTGCCCACTTAGGATCTCTGTCTTGATGACTTCCACTACTCTGAAATATGCGACCAACCTCATGACTGGAGACTGGAGCACAACACATAAGTTGAAGCCAAGGTCGTTCAACAAGTCGTTTTCTGCTCCAACATCCTTAACAGTCTACTGGAGCCTTCTTTCTGGTTTTGTGATCACTATTAAGTACTATCTATTCTCTGAGATAGCTTAGTATATCATTCTGGAGTATAACTCTATTATTACTCCATTCCTCCACACTCCGTCCATCCGTCCTTAACAACCATGTTTTCTCCCTGAAAAACAGGTGCTATAGTTCATCATGTATTGACTGGACCCTGGTAGTGCTTTTGTACTTTTGCAAATGCTTTTTTCAATTGTGTATATGTTCTATCTAGGTTAGCTATAAAAGTTTTGGCTGATTATAACAGGAGTTCCCAGATCATTTGTACTTGAATTCTAAGATAGTAATCTTTGTTTGTGAAGAATGACGACATGCTGGTCGAAAACAAAAATGTATTATTATAGGTAAATTCTGCTAAATGTAAAGGGATATCCTAGGGAACAGCCTAGATCATGAATAAGGCTCCTACCTAAGGGGCTATTCTAAGTATTCGTGAGATGCTCTTCCACACTCTCCTTGCCTTCTCTCTTAAGTTCACCTTGATGTGCCTGTTGATCTATAAATAGGACAGTGGTATTAATAGTTAGTGCTCACATGACTGCAGCATATGGACCATCAGTTTTAGTATATAAGACTACTTGTGTAGTTGGATTCAGCTTCACTCAAATATCACCTCTGCTTCTGGGACTCTTACCTAGTATTAGGGTTAGCTGCCTCTGAGTGACTATGCCCTAACACTAAAGGTAGTAAGTAGTCTTGACCAATTGGACTGTTGGTAATTGCAATAAATTCTCAGGTATTGTTCTAGCATTTGGTTTGTGCATTTGGTTTGCCCATCTACTTCTAGGTGATATTCTGCTAAAAAATGGAACTTTATCTCTAGGGCCTAAGCTAGTGGTCTAAAGAACTTTGAAATGAATTTGGTTCTCCTGTCCAAAGTAACATAACTGGGTACTCTATGTTTGGAGAAGATGTTTTGGACAAATAAATCAGTGAGGTCTATAGCATCAATTGAGTTAAGTGTTGGGATGAATACCACTTGCTTTGTGAGCTTATCTACCACTACAAGGATATCTGTATAACCTTGTAATTCAGATAGGTATTTGATGAAGTCCATCAAGATAGACTCCTAGAGTTGAAGTGGAATAGAAAGTTGCTTTAAGATACTGTATGGTTTATGGTGTCTGGTCTTGTTCTGAGAGCAGGTACTACATGAATTTACATAGTTCATGACAAAGGCTCATAGATTTGGCCAGGTATAGTTCTGTTAGACCAATCACAGGATCTTAGCCTGTCTAGAATAGCCTACAAGTATATGGTCATACTTGGCTTTCATCATACGCAATTGTAGGTCTCCTACATCAGGTACAAATTTTTGTTCTTTGAAACAGAGGTGTCCATTAATGTTAGTAGTCTAGCAGTTGTCCTCATGAGAGTTTGCAGTGTCCAGGTAGTTCTTATTCTTTTGTTCTTTTAATACTGCTGCTCTGATGTCCGAGTTTAGAGATTTCATGTCTAGGAGTTTTGCTGCCTGTAGGGTCTTCAACTCAACTAGTCTACTATTTAGCTTGGACAATAGTTAGTTAGGTATGAACAGGGGGCACTGGTTTGATTTGTTTGTTGCTTTCTTCTTGTCATATATATCCCATCAATAGGTTAATGTATCTGGCTTAGTATTCAATCTCCCTAGTCTGAAGCAGATTGCAAGATTGAATTACAAGAGAAACTCAAACCAACATGCCTGTTACCAGGAGAGTAGTTTGGAGTTGCAGAAATATATAAGATTCTTATGGTCCATAAATATTTCCACTAGTGTAACTATCCCCTCCAGGTAATGTCACCATTTTTTAAAAGCCTCAAAGATTACTAATAACTCTTTATCATAGATATCATAGTTCATTTCAGTGTTGGTAAAGGTCCTGGAGTGGAATGCTATAGGATAGATATCCCCTCTAGAGTAGGTGGAGATAATAGCTGCTAGGGCCCTACCTGAGGTATTTGTTTTAATTATAATCTTAAAGTTCAGTGAAAGGGTACAAAAGAGAATTGTACACTGGGACAAACAATAAGACGTAGTACCAGCTCTCAATTGCATGCTAAAGGTTCAAAAGGAGATAATCAAAGATGAAGGTTATAAATAATTAGAAAATAGAAATTATATGCAGCTCTCATAAAATATAGGTTGGTTATTGTGAAATAAAGACCAGATCTCCCTAGATTGTCATTGCATAGCCTCCCTAAGGTGTCAACCTTTACACACCATGACAAAAGCTTCTCTAGAAAATACAGTTAGTTGATCACTCATAGACCCTCTACACTCAGTTGTCCCCTTGTCTACATCTGTAAAAGGACCCCTCACACATAACTCCGGAGCCTGTATTAGTCCTCTGGAGTGACCCTACAGCTGATCAAATATTACTAAGTAATATTTGGTCTTACTCCCATTATTCCAAGAGCACTCTGTTACCTCCTAGCACACTTTCATTGTTCAGACCCTGGTTACCAAATGCAGGGACATGAGGATACTGTAGTATATATAATGTAGATTATTCTCTCCAGGAGCCTCATTTAATTCTCTGAGGAATCTCCTGGAGGTAGGTTGTAACATATTTCATAAACTATAATTAACTGAGGAATCTTCTGGAGTATTCCGCTCTAGTTGCCCTTACATGCACCCTCAACACCGAACCTTACAGGTATGATGCAATCCAAGTGTGCATCTAGCCAAGCTTTTCCAGCCTACTGTTCTCTCTAAAGCCTGCCCAAGTTGTATCTGCTATTCCTCTCTAGATCAAGTTCTGGGTTTCTTCTTAAGACATCCTATTAACTCCAAACTCTTATACTCAATAGTTTTACATTTCACGATTCCAAAGGCAGTGATAATAGAAGTAAGTGCCAAGAAGTTCTTCTCCTTTCCTTATCCTGCCCCAGATACTATATTAAAATTATTACAAAGCCCTGAAACTCAAGGAATAAAATATAAAAAGAAAACTATTACTACTTTTAGGATTCTCTCAACTCTTTTTTGTCCTAAGTCCTTCCAAAATCCTACTGATTATGCATCTCTCTCCTGTCTCTTTCCTATCAATGATGTGTCCCCATCACTGTTTCCTTTTAGAATCTTCTTTACCCTTTGTTGGTCTTCTCTCTGTTATTGGCTTGTGATTTTGAACTCTTTAGTTATCTGTCAAGTGTTAGTAAGCTTTAACCACAGTCCCAAATCTCTAAGTCATGTCCTAGATGTCATTTATCTAAATATAACTAATCTGATACTATCAATGCTTATTTGCAATCAACAACCTATCTGTCTAAGTCCATTACTGGTATACTGTTGGTTTTAGAGGACAAAGGTCCTATCTCTATCAAGGTATATCCCATACAAAGTGGATCTAAAACATTCTCATCCAATAACTCTGTCTATAACCTGATACCAGCTTATCTTACTTGCCTCCTGAGGTATGTGCATGAGCTTTAGGTCCAGTCCTACTTGCTCACTATTTCACATAACACTTTGGTACATTCTAAGGACTGATAATGTAAGGGCAACTGGGGCACAAGACTCCAGGAGAATCCTCAGTGATATTATAGTTTGTAATTATGATACAACTCACCTCCAGGAGAATCCTCAGAGATTAGGATGAGGCTCCTAAAGGGATCTTCTACATTATATACTAGGTTTACATTCTTTAGTGTTAGGATCAGTGTAATTGGAGCTATACTAGTGTGTTTAAGTATTACTTTAGTAATACTTGAACAGGCTTAGGTTGCTCCAGAACATCGTTATATAGTTCAGGGGTGGAAATAGAGCTGTCCCCTTATAAATAAAAGGTTCTGGAGTGAATTCTAATTAAAAATTTGTTGGTATAATGTGTATCAAATGCCACTTTCTACCACAAATTTGCTGACAGTGTAATACTGGGTCCTATCTCACTAATATAGATGCAGTCATAAATATTTTCTTTAAGGTCTCAAAAGCCTTTGAACAATCTTTATACCAGTACCAGGGGGTATTCTTCTGTGTCAATTAGGTGAGGGGTATTACCAGGTCAAAATAGTTATAGATGAACCATTGGTAGAAATTAGTAAAACCTAGGAAGAATTGGACTTTTTTTAGTTATCATGGGACTGACCAGGCTCAAATAGATTGTATCTTTTGTTTGTTTATTGAGAGACCTTCTGAACTAAGTACGAACCCTAAAAACTCAATACTCTCCTTGTGAAACATGCATTTGGACAACAAAGCATAAAGCTTGTAGGTTTGAAAGTGCTATAATACTTCCTTGATGTGCTTTTTGTGGTCGTTTAGGTTAATTGAGTAAATCAGTATGTTGTCTAGGTATACTACTACATAAACATCCAACAAGTCTCCAAATATCTTGTTCATAAATCATTGAAAGGCTGCAGGGGCATTTGATAGACCAAATGACATCATCAGCTACTCAAACAATCTATACTGAGTCTTGAATGCTGTCTTCTACTTGTTGCCCTTAGTAATATGCACCAGATGGTAAGCATTTCTCAAATTGATCCTAGAATAAATCCTGGTCTTTTTGGAAATATTCAATAAGTTTATGATTAGTGGAATCAGATACTTGTTCTTGTGGTGTTATGCCACAAGCAAATTTTCCATAGAAGATAATATTTGATACACTTTATACTAACAGATTCTCAATTAGAATCCACTCTAGAACCCTTTCTATATCCTCAGAACATAACACTATATAATGAATACATTAAGCAAGTGATAATTGATCCAGAGCTTGTGTTGAGACCTCGAGAGATAATTAGGATGAACTGGCATCGGGTTACTAAGAAAGTTACTAAAGGACTATGCTCTAGATCTACCTTTAAATAGACTAACTTAGAAAGATGGCAGACTTGTACTCTAGAACCAGTACTACTCAGACAACGAACTTAGACTGATAGACTTTGTGCTTGTAAATAAGCATTGATGGAATCAGATCAATTATATTTAGATAAATAACCTCTAGGATGTGACTTGGAGATACTAGACATTGATTGGGACTTGCTAACTGTTTAACAGGTAATTGAAGAAGTCCAAATTACAAAGCAGCATCAAGAGTATGATAGGAGAAAACAAAAGAATATTCTAGAAGGAAGTGGTGATGAAGACACATCATCTTTGATGGGAAGGACTTGGTAAGGGGATACATCATTATAAAGACAGGAGAGAACCACATCATCAGTAGGATTTTGGGAGAACTTAGGACAGAAAAAAGTTAAATGAAATCCAAAAATAGCAAGTTTCCTTTTTATATTTTATCTCTTGAGTTTCAGGGCTTTGTAATAACTTTAATATAGTATCTAGAGTACAGTTGGATCGAAGAAGAACCTCTTGACTCCTATCTCTATCTATACTGCCTCTGAAATCATGAATGCAGATCTATTAAGAGTAAAAAGACTGGGACCAGGGGGATGTCTTGAGAAGAACACTAAATATACCCAGAACTCGATCTAGAAAGGAATAGCAAATACAACTTGGACAGGCTTTGGAGAGGACAGCAGGCTAGGAAAGCTTGGCTAGGTGCATACTTGGACTGTATCACATCTATAAGGTTTGGTATTGAAGGTGCAGACAAGGGGGCAACTGAGTGTGAAGAGTCCATAAGTGATCAACTAACTGTATTTTTCAGTTGAATCTAGTCATGATGTGTAAAGGTTGACATCTTAGGGAGGCTATGCAATGACAATCTAGAGAGATCTTACCTTTGTTTTACAACAACCCATATATATTTTATTGGAGCTGTATATAATTTTACTTTTACTTATAACCTTCATTTTTGATTATCTCCCCTTAGACCTTTAGCATGCAATTGGGAGCTGGCATATCATTATTTTGTTTGTCCTAGTATGTAATTCCCTTTGGTACTCTTTCAGTGGGTCAATTTGTTTAAGCCTCTATAATCAACACACAACCTCAAGATCCTATTTTGCTTTTTTACAAAGAGCACTAGTACTCTCTAGGAGATTGTGAGGGTCTGATCATGCTAGTCTGGACATTTTTGTCTATGAATTCATGCAGGGTCTATAATTCTAATGTCAACAGCAAGTAGATAGGTCCTAAGGGCAGTATTGACCTCTCTTCAGTCTGGATAGTCAAGTCATAAGGGCAATGTTTAGACAGGGTCTTCAAACATCACTTGTCAAATACATCCACAAATTGGTGGTAGTCTGCAGGCACTTTATCTAAGTCAGGGGTTTCTTAATCCACTTGGTCCGCTTAACCTAAGAGTGTAGAAAACTTAAAATTTAACTGGAAAGTCAATGCCCCTGACAACTTGCAAATGTACTGATAGGCTAATACATTAACTAATGCTATAGATGGTCATTACCATAATTGACTTTTTTCTTTTTCTAGGTTCTCAACTACTACTTTATGTGCAGGGTTCATGGGCTTAGGCATTTGTGTAAAGGTGAGTACACTCTCTTTCTAGTTAATGTTTGGGTTATAGTCACTTAACCAATTATATTCCAATACTACTTGGCTAGACCCATCCAGTCGTGTCAAATAAAACTTAGGTGTATAGGAGTAGCTACAAATCAATTGAATTAATAATGTTGAAAGGGTGCAAAAGGGAATTGCACACTGGAACAAACAAAATAATGATATGCCAGCTCCCAATTGCATGCTAAAGGTCTGAGGGGAGATTATCAAAGTTGAAGGTTTATAAATAATTAGAGAAATAAAAATTATATGCAGCTCCAGTAAAATATATATTGGTGGTTGTGAAAGAATCGTAAGATCTCTCTAGATCGTCATCATATAGCCTTCCTAAGGTGTCAACCTTTACACACTATAACAAAAGCTCCTCTAGAAAATACAGTTAGTTGATTACCCATGGACCCTTCACACTCAGTTGCCCCTTTGTCTGCACCCCCAACACTGAACCTTACAGGTGTGATGCAATCCAAGTGTGTACCTAGCCAAGCTTTTCCAGCCTACTGTTCTCTCTGAAGCCTGCCCAAGTTGCATCTGCGTCTTCTCTCTAGATTGAGTTCTGGGTATATTCTGTGTTCTTCCTAAGACACCCCACTAGTCCTAGTCTTCTTACTCTCAATAGATCTGCATTCATGATTCCAGAGGTAGTGTAGATGGGGGTAGGAGTCAAGAGGTTCTTCTCCAATCCAACTGTACTCTGGATACTATATTAAAGATATTACAAAGCTCTGAAACTCAAGAAATCAAATATAAAAGGGAAACTATTACTACTTTTAGGATTCCATCGCCTCTTTTCTGTCCCAAGGCCTCCCAAAATTCCACTGATAACATGGTCCCCTCCTTTTTTTATGATAACACATTCCTTCATCAAGTTTTTCCTATCAAAGATAACGTATTTTCATTACCGCTTCCTTTTAGAATATTCTTCTGTCTTCTCCTATCATACTCTTGATGCTGCTTTGTAATTTGGACTTCTTCAATTACCTGTTAAACAGTTAGCAAGTCCCAATAAATGGCTAGTATCTCCAAGTCATATTCTAGAGGTCATTTATCTAAGTATAACTGATCTGATGCTATCAATGCTTATTTACAAGCACAAAGTCTATCAGCCTAAGTTCTTCATCTGAGTAGTACTAGTTCTAGAGTACAAGTTTACCATCTTTCTAAGTTAGTCCATCCAAAAGTAGTTCTAGAGCATAGTCCCTCAGTAACTCTCTTAGTAACCTGATGCCAGTTTATCTTAATTGCTTCTCGAGGTCTCAACATAAGCTCTAGGTCAATTATCACCTGTTCAATGTACTTATCATATAGTATTACATTCTAAGGATATAGAAAGAGTTCTAGAGCGAATTCTAATTGCAAATTCGTTGGTATAACATATATCAAATGTTATCTTCTATGGAAAATTCGCTTGCAGCGTAATAACATTATAACTCAGGTTACACTTTGATTAACAGTGCTATCTATTAGAGTCAAGGGGAGGGGGTCAATTTCTTGGAACAGCAGTTTATGATTAGCAGTAAAATTTGAGTCTATAAAACAATCGGATAAACCAGAATTTATCAATCCTTTGAAACTTTCCAGAATAAGAGTTAAGCATAGTGGGACAAAAAGGGAATTCAGGACTAGAAAAGTAGCAGCTCCCAACTTCAGAAGGTTCTTTCCAACAGGAATCAGATAGTTGACTCATTAGAAGATAAGAGAACCACTGTCCTATTTTTTGACAGTTTAAACAAGTTAGACAAGGAATCTAATTGTATAGCACATGCCCCTAGACTGCTTGGGGTTCTTGTGAATTGTTTTGGGCAGGTCCTAGCCAAGTATCTGGATTATCCACAGCACAAGCACAGTCCTAGGCTCATGTGTTACTGCTATTTGACTAGTGTGAGTCTGCCATCTGCTCCCAACATATTACTGATAGAATTACTGGGGGGTGGTAGCTCAGATGAGGTTCCCAGCAATGCTAGAAACTTCAGCAACCTCTCAGTCATGGTTGTCCTCTCTTCAGACCAGAGGTTTCTAGTGGGTTCTTGCCTTAGGGGTTTTAGTAGATTATATTGGGGAGAGTAGTGTAAGAGGACCCCTAATCTGCAACTCCAGAGCCCATTCTAGAGCTCCGGAGCGACCCTGTAGCCAATCCAATATTACTACATAATATTGGGTCTTACTCCCATCATTCCGAGAGCACTCCGTTGCCACCCAACACACTTTCCTTGTTCAGACCCTGGTTACTAATGCAGGGACATGAAGACACTGTAGTATATAATGTAGATTACTCCCTCCAGGAGCCTCATCTAATTCTCTGAGGAATCTCCTGGAGGTAGGTTGTAACCATATTTCATAAATTATAATTAACTGAGGAATCTCCTAGAGTCTTCCACTCCAGTCACCCTTACAAGTAGCTGGTACATGACTTATTCTTGTTATCTTGGACCCTTTTCCAGTAATTATTATCAATGTGTAGAATTGCTCTCTTGAACATTTCAAACAAAGATATGTCCTCTATACTGTTGTTATACTGCAAGCAAATTTTCCACAAAAGATAACATTTGATACACTTTATACTAATGGATTCTCAATTAGAATCTGCTCTAGAACCCTTTCTATATTCTCAGAATGTAATACTATATGATGAATATATTGAGCAGGTAATAATCGACCTAGAGCTCATGTTGAGACCTCGAGAAGCAATTAAGATGAACTGGCATTGAATTACTAAGAGAGTTACTAAGGGACTATGCTTTAGAACTACTTTTGAATGGACTAACTTAGAAAGATGGTAAACTTGTACTCTAGAACCAGTACTACTCAGATGAAGAACTTAGGCTGATAGACTTTGTGCTTGTAAATAAGCATTAACAGCATCAGATCAATTATATTTGGATAAATGACCTCTAGGACGCAACTTGAAGATACTAGATATTTATTGAGACTTGTTAACTGTTTAATAGGTAATCAATGAAGTCCAAATTACAAAGTGGTATCAAGAGCATAATAGGGAAAGACATAAGAATATTCTAGAAAGAAGTGGCAATGAAGACATGTCATCTTTGATGGAAAGGACTTGGTGAGAGAATGTGTCATCACAAAGAAAGAAAAAGGCCGTGTCATCAGTGGGATTTTGGGAGGTCTTAGGACAGAAAGGAGTTGATGGAATCCTAAAAGTAGTAATAGTTTCCCTTTTATATTTGATTTCTTGAGTTTCAGAGCTTTGTAATATCTTTAATATAGTATCCGGAGTACAGTTGGATTGGAGAAGAACCTCTTGACTCCTACCTCCATCTACACTGCCTCTGGAATTATGAATGCAGATTTATTGAGAGTAAGAAGACTAGGACCAGGAGAATGTCTTGAGAAGAACATAGAATATATCCAGAACTTGATCTAGAGAGAAGATACAGATGCAACTCAGGCAGGCTTCAGAGAGGACAGCAGGCTGGGAAAGCTTGGCTAAGTGCACACTTAGATTGCATCACACCTGTAAGGTTCAGTATTGGGGGTGCAGACAAGGGAGCAACTGAGTATGGAGGGTCTATGAGTGATCAACTAACTATATTTTCCAGAGGAGCTTTTGTCACAGTGTATAAAGGTTGACACCTTAGAGAGGCTATGTGACAATGATCTAGAGAGATCTTATGATCCCTTTTACAACCCCTAACATATATTTTACTGGAGCTGTATATAATTCTTATTTCTCTAATTATTTATAAACCTTTAACTTTGATTATCTCCCCTTGGACCTTTAGCATGCAATTGGGAGCTGGCACATCATTAGTTTGTTTGTCCCAGTGTGCAATTCCCTTTTGCACCCTTTCACTGTAATGTAACTTGTCCCTAATGCAGTTGGGAATAGCATTCTTAACTATCTTGTAGAGTATTCTCTTATCCCAATAAATATGGTTCTGATATTTTGTGAAATGGATAAAGTAATCAACAGCCTTGCCCTTACTAGAGAAAGAAATAAAGACTATTACATCTTCATTATCGTCTTCAGGCGAGTAGAAGCTAAATATATTTGATAACTTTTGTATAAATGCTGACCAATCATCCAGAAAATCTAAATTATGGGACAGGTCTAGCTCATTAATAAAATATTCAAAGTAGTCCAATGTGATACCCCATAAGTAGGATATTGCAAAAAATACTTTGTTACTGTCATCAGTGAATTTCCCTTTGCAAGCATAAAAGTAAATTTGGCACTGGAATACAAATGTGTGGAGTTCTTCAGGCTCTCTACCACTGAAGGGGTCAGGTTTCTTAATTACCTGGAGTTTTTTGTAAGAGTGGTTACTTGTCTATTATGCAATTGTTAACAGAGTAGTTTGTAGTTCCAGATTTGTCATTTCTGTATATAGGCTCAGCACTTGAGCTTCTGAGAAACCTGGGGGTCCTGTTAAGGGTTCTAATTGTTCTTCTGTTGTTCCTTTAGCTGTCTCTTCCAACAGTTCTAGAGATGCGAGGTATTGGTTTCTTGCTTGTGATACAGTGAAGGGTCATTCTACTAGCATAGTGGTGAATTCTCTGGGGGGTGCAGGGTAGAGGCTATTACATCTTGTATGATATTCAAGTCAGGGATTAGGACTGGGGTTTTGTGACATGTCAGCAGAAAAAGATTCTGGTGTATAGAGGGATTTTAAAAATTTTTGTTCTACTGTCAAGTAAGAACTCTAAATTTCATCTTAAGGGCTTGGTCTTTAACTTGGAGTTTGGACCAACCTCTATAATGGCCCTTTCTTGATCAGCTCCAGGCAGAGGAAGTGATGAACACTGAGTAATTGGATTTCAGAGGAGTTTACTAAGAGGAGAACAAAACTGGTATATTACTGTGAATTCTCAACTTATAACTAAAGTCCTAGGTAAACTGATGCAAAGCTTAGTATACACTAACTAGTAGTGTAACAACAACTTGTGCAAGGTCATTGTGATGCTATGTCACAAGAAGATTATAACAACCTCACTTTTTAGCACTAGTAGACAAAAGAGAACTATTTGGATGACTTCTACAGTACAGAACAGAATATAGCTATTCAGGAGAATACTACCAAAGATTTGTCCCTTCAGCAGACCCAGCCTGCCTATACAGCAAACCTACACAAACACAAGAACATGTTATTCAATCTTACCCTATCTATGAAAAATATTGTACTGCCCTATGCAAAGTGTCACAAATACTGTACTTTCCTGATCTTCTTGGCACCAAGGATAGTATAGAAGCTATGACATCTTTTCTCAAAAACTCTAAGGCTTTCATAAAGAATAGCCAGTTCTCTCTATCACTATTTATATCCTATATAACAGATAAACCTCTTACAAACTTCATAGAAACTAAGTCTCAAACTCAAACCCTAAGAACTATTTTATTCTACTAATAAACATCCTTGAAGCACTTAACCTTATGTACTAATACATTCATACAATCTCAATTTATATCACCCTATAAGGAACCCAACTCACAACAATTACCAGCTGACCCCTTTCCTGAAGCTCAGGTGTAGTCAGTAGTTTATTGCTATGTATTTCACCTACTGTATCTTAGCACCTGCTTGTTTGTTATGGTATACAAATACAGAATTCTCTTTTTCTCTCTCTGATATTGATATCAGTCAGTGTTGGCAGTTGTAAATTCTTTATCATTGGGGTCTTCACTGGATTGCTAACTACTATTCTGTGTTATCTAAAATAGACTCCATGTACTAAGCTTGTGTCCTTACTCTATCTTCAGTTTCTGACCTCTTAATTCTCATTTACAAGATCCACTACTAAAGTCTTTCATCTCAAAGCATCCACTGAAACTTTTCTTGACAAGTTTGACAGCTTCTATATTATCCAAAGATAGAAGAAAGTCATCTACATACACTTTTTTTTTAAAATCATTAATTTATTACACAGAGTACATAGACAGGCTATAGCAGCACTATGTAAAAGGTAGCTACATACCCCTAGCACATGTTGTAAGTATATCTCTCAGATCCCAACTATAGTCAGTAGCCTAGATAAAGAAATTATACACTAAATGACAGATATTAATGTTCAAAATATACTCTTGTCAATATCTTAATCCTTTTTCTATACCTTGTGACCAGACCAACTCTCCTCATATATAACACTTATAAACAGACACTAAAACAGATACTCCAGTCAGATCCCTTTTCAGATAGGTACCAGTGACTTCTCAGTAAGCCAAAGCTCTATGAGAAGAGTCTATATCCCTATATCAGTTTATTCTATCAATGGCATATTCCCTATTCTTTATCAAAGCCCAACCTATATGACTTTCTGCAATGGTAAGGGTAAAGTAAAGACAACCTGCCCATGTTTTGAGCATTGGGGCTCTACCATTGGGTTTTTGATTAGGAGATTACAAACCACCTAGACAATGGTATCAACTTGGCATGATCCTTTTGGACTACTATCTGTGTTTCAGATGCCA
>Ga0153994_1000352_pt1 | contig 13133 bp, 11 predicted proteins | sample TSNC078MetaG_FD_104735 | JGI IMG/M metagenome (GOLD analysis project Ga0153994, IMG submission 104735) | Attine ant fungus gardens microbial communities from North Carolina, USA - TSNC078 MetaG | ecosystem: Host-associated > Fungi > Mycelium > Unclassified | place: USA: North Carolina, Lumber...
CATTGGGGCATTATTAATGGCGGTATTGAAAAAGCCGAAAGTGTAAGACGCTAAATAATCCTCTCTTTGCTCAGATATACACAGTTCTGTGCCAAGAAGAGGATTATTTATTTTTCAAAAAGTTGTTGACAATCTTTTTTCTCCTATGTTACAATTTATATCATTTGATGCAGGATGTTTTCTGCAATGTAATCATGCCGATTCGGCGATTAAATCCATTTTAAAATCAAACTCAAAATTACATGATAAGGGAGGTGCTTTATCTATATTTTCTGGTGAGACCAGGTTTTTATATTTAACAGGTAAATTATTTTATGCAAAAAATGTTGCTATAAAGCAAGAAATTACCTATAATTAAGAAGAAGTATATGATAGCATACTCGTGAAAAGGAGAAGGAGGAAGACGAAGTGGCAGATAGTGATAAGTTAGATTTAATAATTCAGGAACTCTCAAACATAAAAGAAGAACTTAAAAATAATACAGAACAAATCAAAAATAATGATGTGCACATCAAAAATAATGATATGCACATCAAAAATAATGCTGTGCATATCAAAAATAATGCAGAGCAGATATCCTCTTTAGAAAAAATGCTTTTAAGAAGAACGGATGAGCTGAAAAAAATGGATGAGGCTATATTGGATGAAGTAGGCAGAGTTCATCGAATCCTTGATGATAAGACTAAAAAATTAGAAAGTAAAATAGGATAAAAGTGGCAACATCATCCAAAACGGCAGGCGGGAAACCATTCCCCGCCTGCCGTTCATTCAAAGAGGGTGATACTACACAACACCCTGAGCAATCATCGTATCGGCGACTTTTTTAAAGCCGGCAATATTAGCCCCGGCAACGAAATTGTTTTCAACGCCATATTCTTTGGCGGCATCATCCATTGTGTGGAAGATATCAACCATGATTTGTTTTAGCTTGGCATCTACTTCCGCGAAAGTCCAGCTATATCTCATGCTATTTTGTGACATTTCCAAGGCACTTGTGGCAACACCGCCGGCATTGGCAGCCTTACCGGGAGCAAAGTATACGCCGTTTGCCTGTAAGTATTGCGTTGCCTCTAATGTCGTAGGCATGTTAGCCCCTTCGGCAACGACGATACAACCATTGGCCACCAATGTTTTAGCATCCTCAAGATGCAATTCATTTTGGGTGGCACAGGGAAGTGCGATATCCACTTTAACACTCCATACACCGGTTCCCTCATGATACTGTGAGTTGGGTCGGTGATTCTTATATTCTGTCAGACGTGCTCTTTTTACTTCTTTGATTTCTTTCAGAGTATCTAAATCAATACCTTCAGGATCATAAATCCAACCGGTAGAATCTGAGCAGGTAACGACTTTAGCGCCAAGAGAATGAGCCTTCTCAATCGCATAGATTGCAACATTACCTGAGCCGGAAACGGAAATTGTTTTGCCTTCAATTGTATTGCTTCTGCATTTCAGCATTTCTTCAACTAAATAAACCAATCCATAACCGGTAGCTTCCGTACGCACTAAGGATCCGCCATATGTAAGTCCCTTTCCCGTAAGAACGCCTTCGGATACGTTGCGGATTCGCTTATATTGTCCGTACATATAGCCGATTTCTCTGGCTCCGGTGCCAATATCTCCGGCAGGAACATCTGTATCGGCGCCGATATGCTTACAAAGCTCAGTCATAAAGCTTTGGCAAAATGCCATAATTTCTTTGTCAGACTTGCCCTTAGGATCAAAGTCTGAACCACCTTTGCCACCGCCAATAGGAAGTCCGGTGAGGGCATTTTTGAAAATCTGCTCAAAGCCTAAGAACTTAATGATGCTTAGGTTAACGGATGGATGAAGGCGCAGTCCGCCTTTATATGGTCCTATGGCACTGTTATATTGGACACGGAAACCTCTGTTAACCTGAATCTTGCCCGAACCATCAACCCATGGAACTCTGAACATAATGACTCGTTCCGGCTCCGTGATTCTTTCTAAAATAGCTTCGTTTTGGTATTTCTCATCATTATCGACTACAAGTCTGAGAGATTCCAGTACTTCCTTAGCAGCTTGAATAAACTCTGGCTCGTGTGAATTTTTAGCCACTAAATTTTCAATTACATTATCCACATATGACATTTTCTTTTTTCCTCCTTCAAAATGTAAAAAATATCAGGACAGGTGCCTGATATTTCTGATGATTGGCCTCCGTTGGCTTTCGCTCCTTATTATAATACAAACCTCTGGTGAATACAAGGTTTTTGCATAGGAAAATATAATTTTTGATTAAAAAAATTGCAGGAAAAAGGGAAGCAACTTTCATATTGTCCATGATAATGAAAAGAAATAAAGAAATAGAGAAATAAGTCGATAAAAAAACTAAAGAAATTACTTTTCTTTTTCACAAAAAGGTGTATAATGTGTATAGACAGTTCAGATTACATATCAAATAGAGTAATTATTATCAATATTAATCTATATTTTTTCTTAGTATTCCCCAGTAACTTTAAAATATACTAGATGTATTTATGTTTATGTAAGCCTGGTTTACATTTAAGAAACAATCATGGAGAAATATCGGATTGTAATATATGATAGATTCAAGGAGGATAAAATGATCGAAAAATATAATACGCTGTCATTGGTTCAACTTAAGGAAATTGTAAAAGCACAGGGTATAAAAAACACTTCAACGATGCGTAAGAAAGATCTGGTTCAAATTCTGTGTGATTTGGAAGAGAAAGCGGTACGGGAAAAGTCCGAACAAAGTGGGGAGCAAACCAATCAGACGAAATCTGCTAAAGTGGAAAGTATCCATGAAGTCAAAACAGCTAGAAGGGAAACTACTCAGGACAATAAGCCCTCCCCTAAAATACAATCATCAAATGGGCGGGTGGCCGAGAAGAGAGTAGAAGAAAGACGGCCTGAACGCTCGGAAACCAATTTGGATGAATTAGACAGCGGGCAAACAGCTAACGGAATTTTAGAGGTTATGCCTGATGGCTTTGGCTTTATCAGAAGTGCCAACTATTTACCGGGAGATAATGATATTTATGTTTCTCCTGCCCAAATCAGAAGATTCAACTTAAAGACAGGGGATATTCTTCAAGGAAATATTAAGAACAAAACCCAATCAGAAAAGTTTAGTGCATTGCTCTATGTGAGATCAGTCAATGGCTTTAGTCCGGCCGAAGCAGCAAAGCGTAAGAATTTTGAAGATATGACGCCGATATTCCCCAACAGCCGGATACGTCTTGAAAATGAAAAATCTAGTGTTCCCATGCGTATTGTGGACCTGGTGGCGCCAATCGGTAAGGGACAAAGGGGGATGATTGTTTCGCCGCCGAAGACAGGAAAGACAACGCTATTAAAACAGATGGCTAAGGCAATTAATGCCAACTATCCTGATATGAATATGATTATATTATTAATTGATGAGCGTCCTGAAGAGGTTACCGATATTAAAGAATATATTGAAGGTAAGAACGTAGAAGTTATTTATTCGACCTTTGATGAGCTTCCGGAACATCATAAGAGGGTATCGGAGATGGTACTTGAGCGGGCCAAGCGCCTTGTGGAACACAAGAAAGACGTAGTGATACTCCTTGATAGTATTACCCGTCTGGCAAGAGCCTATAACCTGACTGTTCCGCCAAGTGGAAGGACGTTATCGGGAGGCCTTGACCCGGCAGCACTTCATATGCCTAAACGTTTCTTTGGTGCGGCAAGGAATATGAGAGAAGGCGGAAGTCTCACTGTATTGGCCACGGCCTTAGTGGAGACCGGAAGTAAGATGGATGATGTTGTATTCGAGGAGTTTAAAGGAACAGGCAATATGGAACTGGTTCTGGATAGAAAGTTATCTGAAAAAAGAATTTTCCCGGCAATTGATATTCAGAAGTCTAGCACCAGAAGAGAAGAACTGCTGCTAAGCAGAGAAGAGTTGGAAGCGACGTATCTAATGCGAAAAGCTTTTAGTGGAATGAAGTCAGATGAATCATTGGAAAGAATCCTGGACTTATTTGTGCGGACAAAGAGCAACCGTGAATTCATGGGCACTGTAAAAAGGTTAAAATTTATATAACCAAAAGCTTGCCACAAAGATTTATATATGATATAATATGGAAGCTGTTTAAAGAATAAATTGATTGCATATCAATTTCTAAGGGACTGTTGCAGAATATATATTGTAAAACTAATTCATTTTGTAAAAGTCTCGGAGTAATAGATGAAGAGGTGAAAAACATGAGAGAAGGAATCCATCCTAATTATAATGAGGCAAAGGTGACTTGTAACTGTGGCAACGAATTTGTAACAGGTTCTACGAAACCGGAAATCCACGTTGAGATTTGTGCTAAATGTCATCCTTTTTATACAGGTCAGCAAAAGAGTGCTGCTGCCCGTGGGCGTATTGATAAATTCAATCGTAAATACGGCATGAACGAGGAATAATCATTCAGAAGCAAGGTTGAGGTTTTCATAATCTCAACCTATTTTTAAATTGTGCGAAAAGGAGTTGGGAAGGCTGTGAGATATGCAAAGGTAGGCGGACAGGCTGTCATCGAGGGCGTCATGATGCGCTATGGGAATGACTATGCGATTGCCGTCAGGAAACCCAATCATGAAATAGAGGTTAAAAAGGACGAATATAGAGGTCTTGTGTCTAAGCTGGGTTTGAGGAATGTACCTATTATAAGAGGGATGTTTGCATTTGTGGATTCATTATTATTGGGAATGACAACGCTGACCTATTCGGCAAGCTTTTATGAAGAGGAAGAAGAAACAGAAGTGGATAAAACACCGAAAAAGAACAGTGAGTTGCTGAATAAGGCAATCATGGCATTTTCTGTTGTGTTAGCTGTCGTTTTGGCCGTCGGTCTGTTTATGGTGCTGCCTTTTTTGGTTTCCAATTTATTTAAAAGCTTTATCAGTTCCCGAGTTCTTCTGGTAACGATTGAAGGGATTGTAAGAATTAGTCTGTTTCTTTTATATATAGTCTTGATATCCAGAATGGAAGACATTAAGCGTGTATTTATGTACCATGGGGCAGAGCATAAAACCATTAACTGCATTGAACATGGTGAAGAATTAAATGTGGAGAATGCCAGAAAGTACTCAAGGCTGCATAAACGCTGTGGAACCAGTTTTTTATTGATTGTCATGGTTATTAGCAGTGTCTGTGCCTTCTTCATTACCGTTGATAATGTAATTCTAAAAGTCTTTATTAGAATACTTCTGGTGCCTGTCATTGCCGGTCTAAGCTATGAAGTCATTCAATGGGCAGGACGAAGCGATTCGGCATTGGTTAATATGATTAGCCGACCGGGCATGTGGATGCAGAAACTGACGACGAGAGAACCCGATGATGATATGTTGGAAGTCGCAATAACGTCAATAGAAGCCATTTATGACTGGAAGGAATTTCAGAGAGATGGAGAAAATGAAGCTTAAAGAACTGCTTGAAGCAGGGACTTCTTATTTGCAGGAACATCACATACCAGACAGTAAAATTGACGCATGGCTTTTAATGGAATACGTATTTGATATAGGTCGGACAGATTATTTGATGGAGCCTTCCAAAGATGCAGATGAGACGAAAGCTAAGGCGTATATGCTTTTCATTGAAAAAAGAGGAAGTCATTATCCGCTCCAGTATATTACCGGGCATCAGGAATTTATGGGATTGGATTTCTTAGTGGATGAGTCTGTTTTGATACCCCGCCAGGATACGGAAGTTTTAGTTGAAACGGTTTTGGCGTATATGGAGGATGGCAATCATATTCTTGATATGTGTACCGGTTCCGGCTGTATCATTATCAGTCTTGCGGCGGAAAAACAAGCGGGTCGGGCAGTTGGAACGGATGTTTCCGAAGCGGCTCTGCGAATGGCCAGAGCTAATGCCGAAATTAATCATGTCGGTGACGTCGAGCTTATCCGAAGTGATTTGTTTGAAAATGTTGATGGGTGTTATGACATCATTGTTTCGAATCCTCCCTATATACCCAGTGGCAGTATCATTGATCTGATGCCTGAGGTTAAATCATACGAACCTTTATCAGCACTGGATGGTACAGCCGATGGCTTATATTTTTATCGAAGAATCATTAAAGATGCAAAGATATTTTTGAAACCGGGGGGGCACCTGTTTTTTGAAATTGGCTGGAATCAAGGCGAGGAGATCAGGGAAATGCTAAGGGAACATGGTTTTAGCGAAATTGTCATTAAAAAAGACCTTGCCGGTTTAGATCGGGTTGTTTATGCAAGCTTACCCAACAGAGCTGAAACGTTCACCAAAAACGAGTGAACGGTTAAGAATTAATCGTAGTATTGGAGGAATAAAGATGTTTGATAAATTAGATGATATTTTAATCAGATATCAGCAGGTATTAGAAGAATTAAATGATCCTAATGTTGTTAATGATCAAAACCATTTCAGAAAGCTTATGAAGGAACAAAATGACTTAAATCCTATTGTAGATAAGTACACTGAATATAAACAAGTCAAACGAAATATCGAAGACAGCCTGGAGATGCTTGAGACAGAGCGTGATGAAGAGCTGCGTGAGTTGGCTAAGGAAGAACTTTCTGAAGGCAAATCAAGGCTTGGAGAGATTGAAGATGAAATCAAGATTTTGCTTTTGCCGAAGGATCCAATGGATGATAAGAACGTTATTATTGAAATCCGTGCCGGTGCCGGTGGTGATGAGGCGGCATTATTTGCGGCAGATTTATTTAGGATGTATTCTAAGTACGCTGAAGGCAAACGCTGGAAGATCGATATGATGAGTGCCAATGAAAACGGACTTGGCGGTTTTAAGGAAGTCATTTTTATGATTAGCGGTACCGGGGCCTATTCAAAGCTCAAATTTGAAAGTGGTGTCCACAGGGTTCAACGGGTTCCGGAAACAGAATCCAGCGGGCGGATCCATACTTCCACTGTGACAGTGGCGATGATGCCTGAGGCTGAAGATGTGGATGTTGAATTAGATATGAATGATGTGCGCATTGATGTATTCAGATCCTCCGGTAATGGTGGGCAGAGCGTTAATACAACGGATTCGGCGGTTCGCATTACCCATATACCTACCGGAATCGTTATATCCTGTCAGGATGAAAAATCACAGCTGAAAAATAAGGATAAGGGCTTAAAAGTACTCCGCTCAAGGCTTTATGATATGGAGTTGGAAAAGAAACGCAAAGAAGCGGCACAGAACCGTAAAAATCAGGTGGGGACCGGAGATCGGTCGGAAAAAATCAGAACTTATAACTTCCCTCAGGGCCGATGTACAGATCACCGGATTAAGCTGACCTTACACCGTCTGGACGATATTATGAATGGAGATCTTGAAGAAATGATAGACAGTCTGACTGCTGCCGATCAGGCGGCTAAGTTAAGTAATCTACAAGAAGAGGATTGATTGGGAGGATAAGTCGTGGTTATTTCAAAAAACATGGAAAATTTAGTGGCTAATAGTTCTGTTATCCGCAGATTATTTGAAGAAGGAGTCGAACTGGCTGCAGTTGTGGGTAAGGAAAACGTATATGATTTTAGTCTGGGGAATCCTAGCGTACCGCCGCCAAAGGCGGTAGGAGAGGCGATTATTGATATTATTGAAACTGATAATCCAAACTTTATTCATGGATATATGAATAATTCCGGATATGAACAGGTCAGGGATACTGTGGCAGAGTCTCTTAACCGGCGTTTTGATTCGACGTTTAATAGAAATGATATTATTATGACAGCCGGAGCGGCCGGCGGGCTTAACTGTGTTCTGAGAACATTATTAAACTATAAAGATGAAGTGATTTGTTTTGCACCATTTTTTGGAGAATATAGGAGTTATATTTCTAATTTTGGCGGCGAGACAGTTGTTGTACCGGCAGATACGCAGACCTTTCAGTTGAATACAGAAGCTTTTGAGCGCTTAATTACGGACAAGACAAGAGCCGTAATCATCAATAATCCCAATAATCCTTCCGGTGTTGTTTATTCATCGGAAACCTTGGATAAGCTGCAGAAGATACTGTCTCAGGCAGAGAAGCGAATTGGGCATCCGATTTATGTGATATCGGATGAACCTTACAGGGAACTGGTTTATGATGGTGCAATGGTACCATTTATGCCTAAACACATTAAGAATTGTTTGATAGCCTATTCTTGGAGTAAATCATTGTCCCTTCCCGGAGAACGGATAGGATATCTGGCTATCCCAAAACAGATTGATGCCTATGAAGAGCTGCAGTCAGCGTTGGTGGTGGCCAATCGTTGCTTAGGTTATATCAATGCTCCCTCACTCTTTCAGTTGGTGGCCGGAAGGTGTCTTGATGAGCAGACAGATATTGAAGCTTATGATAAGAATCGGACATTGATTTATAATAGTTTAGTGGCGATGGGATTTGAATGCGTGAAGCCACAGGGCGCTTTCTATCTGTTTGTAAAATCTCCGGTAGAAGATGAAAAAGAATTTGTTGCCGAGGCGAAGAAGCAGAATATTATTCTGACTCCGGCAACGACTTTTGGCTGTCCGGGTTATGTAAGAATTGCCTACTGCGTTTCATATGATATGATAGAACGTTCCCTGCCGGCATTTAAACGTGTTGCTGAAGTTTATTTTAAGTAAGAAGGTGTGAATAAGATGAGGTCGTGGGCAGATAAGTTGAGAAAAGTAGTCCCCTATACCCCCGGAGAGCAGCCGGATAAAGCGGGTATGATTAAATTAAATACTAATGAGAATCCATATCCTCCGGCACCGGGTGTTAAAAAAGCTTTGGAATCCCTTGATGATCAGCGATTAAGGCTCTATCCTAATACGACAGCAAAGCCGTTAGCAAAAGCACTGGCTAAGTACTATCGAGTGGAACCAGACCAGGTTTTTATAGGTGTAGGTTCCGATGATGTGTTGGCGATTGGATTCATGACTTTTTTTAATTCAGATAAACCGATTTTTTTTCCTGATATTACATATTCATTTTATCCGGTATGGGCCAATTTATTTAAAATTCCTTATGAAACGAAAGCCTTAGATAGAGACTTTAAAATAGTAAGAGAGGACTATCGTGCGCCTAATGGAGGAATCATATTTCCCAATCCTAATGCGCCCACCTCGTATTATGAAAGCCTTGATTTGGTGGAAGATATTGTTCGTCATAATCAGGATGTCATAGTTATTGTAGATGAAGCCTATATTGATTACAGTGGTGAGTCTGCGCTAAAACTAATCAACAAATATGATAATCTGCTGATTGTCCAGACCTTTTCCAAATCCCGCTCGATGGCCGGAATGCGTATTGGTTATGCCATGGGGAATCCGGAATTAATTAGGGCGATGAATGATGTGAAGTTTTCCTATAATTCTTATACGATGAATATGCCGTCGATTTACAGTGGTATTGAGGCTGTCAATGATGAAGCCTACTTTATCGATCATATAAGAAAGATTCTTGAAACAAGAAAATGGACAGAGAGTCAATTGAGTCAATTGGGTTTTGAATTTCCAGTTCCGGGTGGTAATTTTATTTTTGCGGCACACCCTGAATATCAGGCAAAAGATTTATTTACGGCTTTACGTGAAAAAAAAATCTATGTCAGATATTTTGACCTGCCGAGAATTGATAACTATTTAAGAATAACAATAGGCACTGATGAGGAAATGAAAAGCTTTATAGATGCCATCAGCGAAATTACCCAGGTCAACTAGTCGTTGACCTGGGTAATTTGACTGATATCAGGTTCAATGATCAATGAATAATTTGTATGATAAATCACAAATCCGGGCTTGGCAGCCGCCGGCTTTTTAATATGTTTGCGCTGAATATAATCAATCTCTACCTTTTTGGCATCCCTGCCCTTAGAATAATAAGCAGCCAGCCGTCCGGCTTCTTCAAATGTAGAATCAGGAAGCTCTTTTCCGTCAGACTTTACAATCACATGAGAGCCGGGGATGCCTTTGGCATGAAACCACCAATCATTGCCGGAAGCTAAGTTGAAAGTAATCTCTTCATTTTGAAAATTATTCTTGCCAACATAGATGTGGAAGCCATCGGAAGATATATAATGGAAAGGCTTGCTGGTAATTTTGGTTTTTTGTTTATTTTTATGATACTTTCTTTTGATATAGCCATACTGTATCAATTCTTCTTTAAGCTCTGTCAAATCATCTTCAGCCAGGGCGATATTCAATGAAGTGCTGATGGATTCTAAATGGTCTATCTCTGCCTTGGTTTCCACAATCAGTTTTTCTGAAGCTTCGAATGTCCGCTTCAATTTATTATAACGGTCAAAATAGCGGATAGAATTTTCCTTTGGCGTTAAAAGCGGATCAAGGGGAATGGTTATTTCTTCATTGGTATAATAATTCATGCAGGTTAAAGCTTTCGCCCCCGGTTCAAGGTCATAACCATATGTGTTGATTAACTCACCATAAACTTTATACTTTTCCCGTTTTTCGGTATCCTTCATTTGCTTTAGCTGGATTTGATATTTTTTTCGGGAGCGGTCAATGGCAGTACCGACAATCCGTCTTAAATCAGAGGACTTTTGGCGGATTCTTGTGATGGTACTTTTAAGGGCATAATAGGTTTCTAAAACTTCACAAATAGAATCAAAGGACTTGGCCGGCAAGTCACTGTAGCAAGTCAGTGCTGTACTGGAAAATTCTGTCGGTTCGCCATTTTTATAAACGATATTAGGTGAAAACTGATTGGCTTTGATATCGTCCATCAAGCGTTCAAAGGTTTTATAGAGATGAAACTTTTCCGTGTCACTGAGCCCTTTTGTGCTTAGGTCTGAATCAATAGATGCCCTGTGGCATAGTTCTTCGGCAATTAAAGGACTGATTCCGTTGAAAGAAGTATAAATGGCTTTATTCACGGGTAATGGTTTGTTTAATACAGAATTGATGAAGTGTTCTTCATCTGTTTTAAGCGGATCAACTTTTTCCTGGACCCGGGGGATGAAATAGCTGCGGCCGGGCAGAACCTCCCTGACAGAGCTCACGTTCGCAGAGATATGCTTGATGCTGTCAATGATTGTATCCGTGGGTTGCACTGCATCTGCAGGCTGCACTGCAACCCATGGATGCACTGCAACCTGTGGTTGCAGGAAAATAATATTGCTATGCTTCCCCATTAATTCAATGATTAAAAATTTAGTACAGATATCGCCTAATTCATTTAAATGCTCGATTTCAAAGCGGATAATACGTTCCATATCCGGTTGCTTGATGCTTAATATTTTACCGCCGTTTAAATGCTTTCTCAGCAGCATACAAAAATTAGGCGCCACCATGGGATTTGTCTTGCTCTCATTGGTCAGATAAATCAATGGTAGTGAAGCACTGGCAGAAAGCAGAAGTTTATAGGTGGTTTTATTGTTTTTTATTGCCAGAATCAGTTCATCCTTTTCAGGCTGATAAATTTTACTGATCCGCCCGCCAATCAGAACCTGCGATAATTCATGAACGACATTTGCGATAACGAGTCCGTCGAAAGCCATAATAATAGTACTCCTTTACTGAATAATTAAAAAGATATCCGCATGATAATTTCTTGGGGATTATCTTCGTCTTTTAAATCTGAAATGCATAGAGATTTAGTTTTAGTATATCTGTCCTTAAGACAATAGTCAACATCTCCATTGATATAATCATTTGGCGAATGCCGCACGGGTTAAGGCTGCCGCTGTGATTGTGAAATCGTATTTTTGCAACGATTGTGTCAACCGAAGGTAAACTTTTTCTTGATAAAACTGCCAAAAACCCTCCTTTTGGGTGTTTCCATCTCAAAATTGAGTTGATATACTCATAGTGATGTGAAAGGATTTTATGTTTAAATCCATATTTCCTCCCTGTGGTATAAAAGAATTGATTTGATGCTTACTATTATACTGCATGGGAGAGAAAATTCATATAGATAAGCAATATGAACCCAATAAAATCACGGGGTTCGGGATTTGACAAATGACTAAACTATACTAGCAAAAGAGGAGAAAAGTGGAATGACACGAAAACTGATTGTAATTTTAGCGGTGGTACTGCTTGTCGGGGGCGCAGTTACGGCACTTATGCTTAAGCCGTGGGAGAAGGTCGGAGAGGAAAGCATGACCGGACAGCGAGGGAACTCGGTAGGGAACATTGTTAATGTTGGCTATGTGGCACAAGGCGGAAATTGGCATTACATTCGGGAGCCAGACCTTAGCCTTGCACTTCATAAGGTAAAAGTCAACGAAAAAAACAAACAACTTGTTGACAATGATAAGGATATCTCAAGCTATATCAATGTTGTGGGGGACTGGATTTATTATCAAAATGCCTATGGCATTTGTAAAATTAAAACAAATGGGGAAGAGAGAGTTGAGATTATTGATGACGTGAGTACTCATCTGAGTGTCGTTGACGGTTGGTTGTACTATGTAAAATATGGTGATGATTATTGTATATACAAAGTCCGTACTGACGGTACTGGGCGGGAAAGGCTGAATGATGAGGCCAGCACAATGCTCAATGTTGTGGACGGTTGGATATATTACACAAATAGGGATTTTGAAGGCATTCACAAAATGAGGACGGATGGCAGCGAATATATGCTTGTTAGCGATGATGAATGTAACTATATTAATGTTGTAGATGACTGGATTTATTATTGTCATATCGGTGACGGCAATGCCATCTATAAAATCCGAAGCAATGGAACGGGACGCGAAAAGATATGCGGTGATGAAAGCGAGTGCCTGAATGTTTCGGATGACTGGATCTATTACAGTAATGTAGGCGATGGCCGCAGCTTATATAAAATCCGGATTGACGGTACGAACAGGGAGTTATTATACGATGACACCTGCGTTTGTATCAACGTTATAGGGGAATGGGTCTATTATCAGCTGCATAATCCGCCAGAATGGCGTTTCCCGTTTACGCCAATGTACCGCATCCGGATTGATGGCACCGGACATGAACAGGTAGACAGTACATATACAAGATAAGGAGAAGGAGTAAAATGAAAAGAATCAAGCAACGTGTAATATCTTTTGTCTTAGAGCCTGTTCAAAGTCTTCGAAGCAAGACAGATACAAAAGCCAACTTAACCATATTTAGAGTGTTTTCAAGTTTGCGTTCGCAGTTTTTCCAAAGTCTTCTGCATTTATCAAGCCAACCGAA
>Ga0153994_1000355_pt1 | contig 13048 bp, 13 predicted proteins | sample TSNC078MetaG_FD_104735 | JGI IMG/M metagenome (GOLD analysis project Ga0153994, IMG submission 104735) | Attine ant fungus gardens microbial communities from North Carolina, USA - TSNC078 MetaG | ecosystem: Host-associated > Fungi > Mycelium > Unclassified | place: USA: North Carolina, Lumber...
AGCCTCAGATAATTGCTTAGATACGAGCAGCCAATTCATTACTTTCAATCACACACTCGATGAAGCTATTGCTCTTGTTGTCGGATGAGGCACAGATCGCTCATCGGCGTGATCTTGAGCTCCAGAACGTTCAGAAGGAACGTGATGAAATAAAAGAAGAGGCGGCAGACCTACTGACCGAGTTGCTGTGCGAATCCCGCTTCCGGGAGTCCTCGACTCATCACACTTCCTAAGGTGTAAGTCTTTGACAGTTCAATCAGGGTACGGATATCCACTTCTTCGACTCATCGCTTATAGATATCTCAGATACAGAAGATATTGAGAAAAATGACAGTTTATTTACGGACAGCATAAAGCATTGATTGATTTCATGCGTCGATCTCATTCAACCCCAAGCCCGTGACTGTTCGAATGGCAGCCTCGTGATTTTGCCGTGCCCTCAGTCTATTTTCCTTCAGCCGGTCTATACCAAATTGAATACTCTTCATTTGCACCTCCAATGGGATTCGATCGCCAATCAACCCAGGGGCCGCCACTCGTTCCCTCATCTCAATCATGTCTTCGTTCAATGATTGTAGCGTCTGTAAAGTTGCTGTAACGTGCACCCTCGCTTGGTTACGATAGGTCTTAATGTTCTTGAGAATGGCAAAATTTTTATCAAAATTCCTCAACTCTTTCCTATGTGCGCCCAATTTTGTCCAAAGCGATGCCAGAAGATCATCGCGTGAGCTTTCGACGCCCCTATCTTCGCGAGAAACAAGCTCGTTGAGCGCAATTAGCCGCTCTTCAAGCTCATTTAAATTGTAGATATTTGCTTCCGCTTCGATGACTAAGCGCTCAACCTGAGAGGCAAGTGTATCCATGGCGTCGTCGAAAGTGGATCTGAGGAGTTTAAGTTTGTGTTTTTCCACCCACGGTATGATGTCAAATACATTGAAACTATTTTTTTCGTTAGCTTTTTCAATTGTCCGAAGTGCATGGTCGTTTACTGCCATGATACTTTCAATAGATAGATCAGAGCACTTTTTTATAGGCCGTAGACTCGACTCACGTATCGACGGACCCGCTAACTTTTGCGTGCAATTTTTGAAGTCGTCTCCCTGTTTTCTTCGCGTCTTCAACGAAATCCAAGAGCATTCTGGCAAGTGTTTCTTTGGATGTTAGAGAACTGAGGTGCACTAGCGTAACAAGATCAGATGTTGCCATCTCTGCCTTCTTGACCTCTAGTGACAATACTGAACCGCCGCTCGCTTCGTCCAACAATTGCTCAAACGTTCTAGTCTCGGCCTCCATCAGCACGGGATAATTGATAATTGGCGGGGGGACAGTGGGTTGACACATGAAAGTCGAAGAAATGAAGGGGACCCAGCAAATGGGTGCAAATGCGTCTCTCAAAACATGAGAAATACTTGACAATATTAAGGCTAGCACGGAAAGGAATAATAAGAAACCGAGAGGCTTTCGCAAAAGAGCCGGAGCCGTTCGGCAGACGTCGAAGATGTATCGACTACTGAACGAAACGCCCTGAATAACTCCATCCACCAAGTCTTCTTTTGAGAGGAGTGGTGCGCTCTGCGCCTGTTCCTTGGACGCAAGGGCAGGAAATTTGCGCTCTTGGATAAAGGATTCTTGTTGAAGAGATTCCTCGTATTTCTTCTCCGGTATCTTGTCCTTCAACGACGTCCCCGCACCAAGACCGATAGTGACTCCAGAAGTTGGAAGCTTGTCTGTGAGAGTGAGGCCACTCCGAGTGTGTTTACGTCTCCGTGGGTTCGATGTCAGAGGGCGCCTGGGAGATATAGGGTTGGCAGAGTCCTTCGAGGGAGTCTGAGCTTCATTTTGAGGTTCTGACACATCTTCCCATTGACTTTCTTCATCTTCAGAGGCTTCGACACTTTCAAGCTGAGCGGTTTCAGAGGTGTTGTGCGACTCTGATGTGCCATTTGACGGAGGACGAGATGTTTGTGCCCTAAACTTGTTACTGCGAGATGTGCTGCGAGATGTGCTTGTCATTAGAACCTGAAGAGTATGACAATAGAGTGTTTTCAGGGTATCTCTTTATTCAATCTAAGTGTTATACCCACTGCATAAAGAATAAGAATGTGGTGTGACTGTGACACATGGCTGGCAGGGAATTAGACAAGGATGCACCTCTACTAATTCTGAGTTCATTTCATTCTACTAACATCACATTCAACCTCTTCATATGTCAACCTATTACTCATGTATTTGTATCACACTCTGTAGAAATTCAGGCCTGGTAGTTGTAATATCCATGTTATGAGATGCTCCAAGAAGACAATATTTCACTAGCCTTCTGGTACTTTATCTTGAATATACAAACATTTAATGGACTTGGTCTATAAATAACACAGGACATGTGACTGGGTTATATAAGCAGGTAGAACATTCTAGCATTCCACATGACTATAGGAAAGTAGTGCTTATGAACCTGCAGTGGGACTACAACTACTATCAGCCCTGGTCTGATAATGAGTGGTTAGTAGAAGAAATGCTGGCACTGTTGGACAAAGAAAGCAATGATGTAACCATACATTGTTAAAAGTTTGAACATTAGATTCATCTGAATGAACAGAACTGACTCTTTGGAGAAATCTCTTTGTTAATGCAAGCCTTAATGACTTAGAGTTCTATTAAGTAGATAATGGTTCAGAAAGAACTCAATAGAGTTCTCTGCTGTATTGGTACACTGTTTATACAATTTCTGCTTGTGCACTACTATCTCATTGTCACATGCCTTTCTGGAATATTTGATATATCAAATGCATGGTTTAGTCATGTGATATGGTTTATTTAAGTTTTCTATGCTATTTATAGTTTGATTCCATCATATGTCTTGAGGTTGCAAATCAAATGTTTTTTTTAAAAAATTTTGACAATTTATTACATGGGGCTTGTAGGTAGACTGTGGTAGATACAATGTATCTACTTAAATAATGAAACACAACTAACTAAAAGGAAAAGAGAAAGAAGAAAAGAAAAGGGGAATTAGAAGATGTAGGACTGTGCTTCTAGGGCTAAGCCTTGAGAGAATTTCAACCATTGTCAAAACAAAAGGCTATAGGGTTATCCACCAGGAAATAGGCAAAGCTATTAATGATGATGTTACATGGTCTTGTGAAGGGGTCATGGAGATCACACTGTATAACAATATATTTGCATGTTTATACATTCACTTGGTTGCAAGGACACTTGAGAGAGGAGTTGGGAAAAAAGCATTGGCAGTACTTACCAATAGGGGTATGGCCCATGGTTATGCAAGTGAAATGGGCACACAATGTATTAGTGAACCTGATAAAAGGGAGCCATAAACCACCTTTGGCATAGGTGGGTTTAATGATGTATTGCTTTTCATCCTTGAAGTCTAGGAAAAGTTGTTCTTTCTTTTGACTAGTGTCATGACTTGGCAAAACAGCTTAGTCATTATTTATATTTCTTTTCTTTTTCTTTTTCTTTTGAACTTACTACATAGGAAGAAGTGCAGGAAAGTGTTATATCACAAGTGTTATACAGTCATAGTCATATGAAATAGAAAAGTCACAATGTCATATCACATGATAAGTCACATGAAAATAGTACACAGACCATGTAGTAGTTGTATAAGTAGTATAGAAAATCTAATGGAAACTCCATTGAGTTCTTCTTGTCAACTCAGACTTAGAGAGTGATTAAGTTATCTAGGCTAAGTCACTATACCAGAACTTAATTCCACTTCTAGAGCACTGTCTATCTTGAACCTTGCTTCTCTTATTTTTATTACTTATCGACCCTTAACCAGTGGTCATTACAATTACTAGTCACTTCCATATATAGCTAGGCCCTTGGCTTAAGGGACTTTGTAGTCAGTTAGGAACTGTAGATGGAAGTGTAGTACTAAGCTTAGATATTACCACTAAGACCTAACCTTGCAATCAAGTAGGCTATATAGTTACTTGTACTGTTTTCTTAGTATAAACTTCATGCTACAAGTACATTGTCATCTGTCTATGCAGAGAAGTGACAGTTACTTCTTAGAAGGCTGTCTAGAGTAGGGATCTCCTCTATGGAGTGATTGTATAATCCTATTATTAGGGCAGTAGTTAGTAGGGCAGTAGGTGTAAGACTCTAGCTGCAATGACTTAAATCCACTCCAAGTCAGAGTTAACAAGGAGAACTTGATAGAGTTCCCATTTGATTCTATATACTACTTATACATTTTACTATAGTGGCTATGCAACATCCTCCTGTGGTCCTCATGTTATTCCCATCATGTGTTTACCTCATCACATGTTGTGACTATGACTATGACTGATATCATGCTTTGTGACTATATGACTGTCACATAATGCTTTCCCATGCTCTACCTTAGTAATGATCTAACTAAATAAAGGAAAAGAAAACAAAAAGAAAAATAGAAAATGACTTAGCTGTTTTGCCAAGTCATGACAGTATGACTCTGGTTGGGTAAAGATCTTGTGTCCTAATAGACATAGTTGTAATTAGCAAGACTAACCATTAATTCTATACCATCATAGAAACATAACATCATATCTCTATAACAATACAATACTCTTATGAGTGACTTGCTCAAACAAAAATACTTCCTTGTTAAACTGAGGAAAGAATTAAAAGAAAGACAAGAAAAGCTGTGTTGTTGCTATAAGAAGTTTGGGCACCTGGTCCAAAACTGCAGGAATAGAGGAGAGAAAGAAAAAGAGAAAATTGTTTTCCAAAATAAATTTAAGATGTTGACAAGTAGGATAATGCAATGTGAGGTAGAAAAAAGAATAATAAAAAGATAAGAGGAGATAGTAGTAGAATGCTTCAAGTATAGAGAAAAGGAGCACAAATACAGGAAATGTCCCCTTAGGAAAAAAGAGAAGAGAAGACAAGAAGAGGAAAAAGCAGCATATATGGCAAGACCACAAGAGACATAGTAAAAAGGATAAAGGAGAAGTCTAGTGTGCATCTTATGATGGAAGGTACAGAAACACTGTAGAAAAGGCATCTTTGATAAGATGTGTCTACTAGAGTTGGGATAATATACCAAGGAAGTTGTGGTATCTTACTTGGCATGCAAAAGGTGTGGAAAACAGGGATGTCATGTGAAAGAAAACAGGAAACAAAGGGTGATCTCAAGGAGGCAGCTAGAAGAACTGAAATGGTGTGGATACCAAAAGAAAAAAAAGAGGAAGGTGGCATACTCTACTGAGAGAAAGGTGCAACAAAGTGGCATATGGGCAAGGGCTCTGGAAAGCATAGAAAAAGAAAGAAGTAACCAAAGGAATATCAGGAGAACATTCAAAATGCTAAGAGAAATATGGTTAAATATCAAGGTAGAAAAGATAAATATGCATGAAAACATAATAGTAAAAGTGCTTTTGGATAGTGGTACAATAGGGATTTTTATGGACAGAAAGATAGCAGCTAGACATAGGTTCAAGCTACAAAGATTAGAGAGGCCAATACAAGTAAGAAATATGGATAGGACGAATAATAGTGCAAGAGCAATTATATATCAAATAGAAGTGAATGTGTATTACAAAAATTATGTGAAGAGAATAAGGATGGATATATGTGATCTGGGAAAAACAAACATAATCCTGGAAATACTGTGGTTACAAGCTCATAACCCAGAAATAAATTGGGAAATGAGAGAGGTCAAAATAACAAGATGTCTACCCTTGTGTGATAGAATAGGACAAAAGAGAGAAGAAAAGAAAGTCAAAAGAGAAAAAATAGTAGTAACCCTAGAGGAAGAGAAAATTGTCAGATGGATAATAGACAATAAGAAAAATTGGGAAAAGAAAAAAAAATAGAAGAGAATTGAGAAAATAGTCCCAAGGAAATTTTGGAAGTAGAGAAAAGTGTTTGGAAAGGTGAAATCTGAGAGAATACCAACTAGAAAAACTTGGGATCATACTTAGTTGAGATAACTTAGTCTCACTCCTTATCTGAGTTAATAAGGAGAACTCAATGGAGTTCCTGTTATTTTTTGTATACTACTTATATAACTACTACATAGTCTGTATACTACTTTCTAATACCCATTAACATGCCTCTCTCACATGAACCATCATTAACAAAAATTTCCCATGCAAAGATATGGTCATGTATAATGCTGGAGATACATCCAGCGAAAACAATCCACATAATATACTTGGTCCTCCAAGAAGCATCAGCACAGCACAACTATTAAGCCCTCAGGCAGGATACCAAGCTAAACCTATAGACTACTCACTCTTAGCTACCCCAACAAGGAACCCAAAATGCCCCAGACATGATCCATCTACCAAGAGCCAAAAAGGGATATGGGCAAATAAGATGAATGAGGATGAATTGTTTGGTCAATGCAACTTCAACCCAAGTCATAGTGGAACACTGCACCCCTACACACATCAAACAGACTCATATCCAGCATTAAGAGCTATTCTCCTCAGAAGCATAAGCAAAGCCAAAATAATAGCCAAAAATATACTAATGCTGACCAAATCCCCCTCTATTACAGAATTCCACATTATAGACAAAGCACCAGAGCTGTTGAGTGTCATCACAGGAAAACCCCCAGCATCTACTTCCTATAATAGAACCCAACCAGATAAGCAAATCCTAGAAACCCTAGCCAAACTAACTGAAAAAGTAGATAAACTAAGTGAACAGATAAATGAGCCCAGGAAAAGAAGCCCAAGAATTACTGAATCCAAAGAAAGCTTAGAGGCTAGTAAACATGCACCTCAAACACTAACCAAATCCTATGCCTAGGCAATCAACTCCCCATCCAAGACCCCAACCCCAACAACTAGATTACTAGTCACCCATAATCCTAAAATATCCAATCCAAACAAGGTACACGATCCAACATGCCTTGTAGTATGCTTTCCACCAGACACAAACACCACATTGAGAGAAGACAATCTCACAATTGTAAACGACATCAACCAACTCCTTAAATCAAATGGTATACCAGACAACCAAGTAGTCACAGCAGTCAAATAGAACCTATAGGAGAACTGTATTGTTATCATATGCTCAGATACAATAGCAGCTGATATTATCTCATTCACAGAGGGTATTGCTAATGTTATCATACCAGGAGCAACAGGCACAATTAGAGAAGATAAAAAGTGGTTCAAGATTGAGATAAATAATATCAGAACAGGTATACAAGATAGCGACAGCAAAGACATATACTCTCTTGAGTTTATTCATGAAAACCTCCAATACTCTAATCCTGAATATATGGCAATCACTCAGCATATAGTACTCAAGCCCAGATGGGTTTGCCCAGCCTCAGAACTAAGCTAACAAGACTACTCACCAGTGGTCTTTGCAGTAAACTCACAAGAAATCTATCAAACATTCCTGACAAACCACAAGACTCTCTCAATCTTTGGTGTGATAGCCAAGACCCGAGGTTGGTCAAATAGACCCCCACTTATCTAATGTAACAGGTGCTGGGAATTCGACTACAGAATAGCTAGATATTAAGCTGCTAAACCACGATACAGAATCTGTAGAGATAACCATCTAGAATCATTACATTCTATCCAGAACCAAACATCTCCAACCAACAGCATGGTTACTGACTCAGATAACAGAGATTCTCATTCAAATGCAACATGTATTCACTGTAAAAGAAAAGGTAGGCAAAACACAAACCACCCATCAAACTGGACCTGATGCCCAGAACAACAACTTCGAGTTGGAATCAACAGAACTTCAGGTCTCTTCTATCCTACATTATTAGTCAACTAACCAAGAGCTCTACCAAAAAGGACATATGTCCCTAGAAACACACGAAACATACAGAAAGTACTAGTAGAGCCTACAACCCCATCTATACTGAACACTGCATCGTCCCCCCAAGTTAAAAATATTACTAACTTAGCTAAGACAGCCAGTGCTAATATTACAAATATACCTGAAGTAGAAATCTGCCAAGCCCTCATTGCTGCCCTCATAAAATACAAATCAAAACTATGAGTAGTATACCTATAAGCAACACGATTGTATCACATACACAGATCAAAGTCCTACAGCTCAACTGCAATAGAAAACCAACAGCTACTCATGGTCTCCTAAATGAACAATTAGACAAAGCTAACATTTTACTTCTACAGGAACCCTAATGGGCAAAGATATTACCAGACGGAAAAAAAGATTCTATTGGCCATAATGCTTAGACCCTAATCCTCCCATTCAACATATATAAACCAGATGACCCAGAGCCAAGAGTTATGGCATATGTTCAATGTAGGCCAGGCCTTGAAATTGCACTCAGATTAGATATTATTCAAGATCATGATGTCCAAATTCTAACTATAAGCTTTCTAGGACACCCAACCACAATGATAATCAATATGTATAATGATAAAGATCGCAAAAATAATAGAGCATCAAAAATAATTCACCAACTACCCCTAGCACTTGACCAACTAACTATTATCACAGGAGACTAGAACATACACCATCTACTATGGATAAACTGAGATAGAGTTCAATACAATCAAGAAAACTACTGAAATAATTGAATGGCTTACTCAACATAGCTTTAGACTCGTTAATACCCCAGGCGAAGCAACCTATCTTGGGCATACAAGAAACAAGAGTTTATCAGTACTTGACCTCACATTTGCTAATAGACTAGCTACACAAAACGCATGTCCTTCAGACTGGGCAGTTAATCAAGACATAGCATATAGCTCAGACCACTACACAATCCAGTGGACTCTGTTCAACAACATTGAACCATGCAACAACATCTGTGGGCAGAGATTTAATATTAAAGATACAGACTGTAAAAAATAGGTAAAAGCCTTTGAAGAGGCTTACAAGGCTAACTTTTAGGACATTGCTATTATTATGGACAAAGAAGCTGACATTACTGTAGACACCCTAGAAGTTGCCACAACCAAATTGATACAAATATTCGAGCAAGCAAATATCAAAGCAGCCAAAATCCACAAACCAAGCCCCAAAGCAAAACCTTGGTAAAATGAAGGTCTATCAGAATCGGCTGCACTAATCTGATTGTATAGAGATACAAAACACAGCTAGATAGAGGAAACAGGCATATGTGATGTTTATATAGAGGCTGAGATTAGACAAACACAAAACTTCTTCAAATGACAGGTATACCAGGTGAAACACACTTAGGCTAACCAGATCCTAGAAGACATTTTCTCACAGGATATATGGTCTGTATACAAATAGACTATAGGATACCACAATTATCCAATACCTGCTCTCATACGTGGCCAAGGTATTCCACCAGTAATCACATTACAAGAAAAATGTGACACACTCTGAGATACACTATACCAAGAACCTCTACCTCTCCCGGTTCTAGTAGTAACCAATCTCATCCAAAGAGTACCCAATAAACTCCCCTATACAGAGATCACACACACAGAGGTAAGTGAAGTCTTATTCTCTACTAACTCAAACATAGCACTTGGCCCAAGCCAAATCACATATACACTAATTAAGTAGGCATAGCCAATAGCAGCTAATATAATCATAGCACTCTTTCAAAGATGTCTTAATATGGGTTATCACCCAGTTCAATAGAGATGAGTAGTAGTAGTAACATTAAGAAAACCTAACAAAGCTGACTACTCACAACCCCGAGCATATCGTCTCATTACTTTATTGGAATGCCTAGGCAAACTGCTAGAGAAAATTGTTGTAAAAAGGCCATCATACATGGTAGGTAAGCATGAGCTAATTCTAGGGACACAATTTGGTGGACAGTCAAACTCTTTTACAATTGATGTAGCCATGACATTTATACATGATGTATACACTGCCTGGAACCAAAACATAGTAACATCTGCACTGACCTTTGACATCAAAGGCTTCTTTAACTTTGTAAACCACCAACACCTTCTTTTAGAGATGTAGAAAAGACATATACCACTAGAATACCTAAAATAGACAGCAAACTTCCTAGACAAGCACGAAGTAGCAATATATGTTGACAGCATCAGAGAAAGCTCAAAACTAGTAAAGAATAAAATCCCCCAAGGATCACCTGTCTCACCCATTCTAGTATCATTTTACTTAGCAGGCCTCCTAGAGGTGTTCTAGGATGCAAATGCTCTTCCTATCCTTGAACATCTAAAGGCTACGAAGTCAACCAACACAGGTATTCTAATGTATGTTGATGACGGCAAACTAACAGTCTCTTTAACATCAATTGCATTGAACATCACACTCTTAGCTGAGGCATATAAAATCATTGACCAGTGGCTCTGAAAAGCAGGCCTCACACTAGACTAGGATAAACGTGAAATCATGCATTATACATGATGCAAGAAATGTGGGGATCCTACAACCCATATTGAACTCACAGAATGAGATGGCTCCAAAACCAAAATTCTAGTGACTCCTACCATACAATAGCTAGGTATCCACTTCGACAGGAAACTCCTCTTTAATGAACACATGAAAAAACTATCAGCCAAAGCTAAGACAGCTATTGGATATATTGCTATGCTTTCAAACACTATATGGGGCCTCTCATGCCTGAATCTACGCACACTATATAGGACATGCGTCCTACCCATCATAACATATGCAAGTGCTATTTGATGGAGAAAAAAAAAATACATGCCAAAGCTCTAAGACGAGTCCAGAACCGAGTACTGTGTATCATTTGTACAGCTTTCAGAACTATACTAACTCAAGTCCTAGAAGTTGAAGCTGTAATCCCCCCAATCCACCTCCAGTTAGATTACCTGAAGAGAAAAGCTGGCATCCACTTAAATAGACTAAGTATAACAAACCCAGTCTTACATCGTCTTCCTCCTGCTTGGTCTCATTCTAGATACTTAACCTACCAACAGAGCATAGATCACCCTTCCAAAGGGACTACCTAGCTTCTCTGGATAGCAGCGCACACAGACTATACCCATGAACAAGTCTTTCCATTCCTTCTCCTCCCCTAGTGAAAAACCCATGCTGATTATTCAAACAGAATCACAATTCAAGACAAAGCTACTGAAAAAGACAAAGCTACGTCAGATCACCTACACTCTATCTCACCCCTTAAGACATCTATGAACCACATCATAGTCTATACTGATAGCTCACAAAAGGTGATAAGCAAGAGGACATACAGAACAGACGCTGCAGCAGTAGGTTTCCACTAGAGAAAAGAGATTTTTAAGAGAAAAATTGGCCTAGGAGGTACAGTAGAGGTATATGATGCTGAACTAACTAGTCTAGTACTAGGCCTCAAAGCTGCAATATCTAGTACAGAACCCTTACCCATGATATACCATATTCATATATATACCAACAATACTTCAGTTATCGTATCAGTAATAGATTCCCAACCTTGACAGGGCCAGCTACTCGCCCACTCTTTTTACTGAAATATGCTCCAGTGGCTTGAGAAGAAACCAAACAATACCTTGACAATTATGTAGTGTCCAGGGCACAAAGATATCCCAGGAAATGATCAAGCAAACCAACTGACCAAACAAGTGACCTCACTTGCCTTACTATCTGACCCAACCATCACATTCAACCTCTGCCAAGTACTATTATGAACATCGAGTGGGACTATAACTATTATCAGCCATGGTCTGATAATGAGTGGTTAGTAGACGAAATGTTGGCGATGTTAGACAAGAACATTATCATGCAGTAATGCATCAGATAATGTCTGAGGACTCTAAGAGACAATAGACTCACTGAATGAACAGGACTCTTTGGAGAAATCTCAGACTATCTTTCTTTCTATTCTTGGACCTGTGCCAAATGGGACAACACCGGACTAACCCATTATTAGGACACTGACTCAACTTGTCACCCTTGAATACTTCTGTCACTGGACTGTCACTTAACTAGTCACTCTTAGTTACAAGTAGTGTTACCACATTGTAATGTAGTCACAATACCTAGTTAGAATAAATACAGACCAGAAAGAGAAGGGAACGGCAAGTTCTCTCTTTCTGTATCCCTCTCTGTATTCTCTCTTACTCTGAGGAATCAGTACTCTCACTTGTCTTAGGACAATCTCAAGGGTGCTACTCAAAGTCTCGCTTACATCTCTCCTCCGATATAACTTCACTGAAAACCTTAGCTGGACCCTCTGACAAGGAGCGTAAAGATATCAAGTGTTAGATATAGGCTTCAAGTTGAAACATATATTCAACTGTGAGGTCTAGAGTCTTAACAAGTACGAGAACACCTCAAAGACAGCTGAACCACCATATGGAGGAACTCCTCCCCATAATAAGGCAGCTAGTCGACAGCTAACTGAATCCCTCCATCCCTCTATCCCCCACCTTACTTTTTGGAACTAGCAGACAAAAGAGAGTTATTTGGGTGTCTCTTACAATGTAGAACAGGACACAGTTACATGGATGAATACTACCAAAGATTTGTTCTTTTTGTAAACCCAGCATGCCCATGTGGTAAAACAACTCAGATACGAGAGCATATCATCCAGTCATGCCCCACCTATGAAGAATACCATACTATCCTATGCCAAGCATCACAAACACTATATCTACCTGATCTCCTTGGCACCAAGAATGGCATATAAGCCATGGCATCCTTCCTAGAAAAATTTGGTGCCTTCACAAAGAACGGCCATTCCCCTCCAACCCCATCACCACCCCACATCACAGATAGACCCCTCACAGACTTTATAAAGACAGATTCCCAAACCTTTACCCAACACGAATCACATTAAGCAAAATTTACTAATATGTTCAAGTTCAAGTATATCTCTATCATAATCTGCCAAACTGCAGAAGACCCAACTACTCCACCTCCATCATCCATACCTGATTTGGAATGACCCCAGTAGCTCAACCCTGCGGCTTGGGTGTAGTTAGTAGTATACCACTATATAACTTACCCACCATGTCTTAGTACTTGTTTGCTTGTTGCAGTATACAAATACAAAACTCTCTCTCTCTCTCTCCAATACCCATCATGTGACTTTCCCATTCATGTGACTGTGATTAAGTGACACTTGTGATATGACACTTTCCTGTACTCCTTTCTGTATAGTAAAGAAAAAAAAAAAAAA
>Ga0153994_1000356_pt1 | contig 13026 bp, 19 predicted proteins | sample TSNC078MetaG_FD_104735 | JGI IMG/M metagenome (GOLD analysis project Ga0153994, IMG submission 104735) | Attine ant fungus gardens microbial communities from North Carolina, USA - TSNC078 MetaG | ecosystem: Host-associated > Fungi > Mycelium > Unclassified | place: USA: North Carolina, Lumber...
TAGTAAAGTGTATAAGTAGTAGAGAAATGAGCGAGAACTCCATCGAGTTCTCTTTGTCAAACTCTGAACAAAGAGACAGTTGGCTTAATTCTGGTCATCGGACTTTAGACGCTGACACTTTTAGTTGTTCATCTAGCCATTGACTAAGCATTTCTTCTTCTTTGAGTGTCATTGGGTAGGCCTTTGCATTGAGTTCCTTTGGTGCTTCTTCTATTAGATTGATATTATGGTCCCATTCTTATCGATCAGGTAGTTTTTTGAATTTCTTCTTGTTGAATAAGTGTGTGAATAGTTGGACATATTTTGAAAGATCTTTAGAATTTGTTGGATTAGGTTCTTTGTCTTCTCCCTTTGATTCTTCTTCTTCCTTTGGTAGTAGTTTCCTTAACCATAGGGTGAACCATATAAATTCATGTTTCATTTTGCAGTATCCTGGACATCTTGTAAACTGTATGACTTCTTCTTTTCAGTCTACTTCTGGGTTGTGTTCTACTAGCTAGTCATGTCCTAGGAATAGATCTGTTTCCTTGATTTCTGATACTACTACATTGATTTGTTCAATATGTCTGTTTGAGTTGATTTCTAAGGGTACAAATTCTTTGATTGTCTTTTCCCTATTTCTTGATCTATCTGAATTGTATACATCAAATGGTTTTGGGAGTGATTTGGTAGATATTCCTTTTTCTTCAATTGTTTTCCTGGTAATGGTGGTGTTCATACATCTAGAGTCAATTAATGCCTTGACCTTGAGTTTTCTTCCGTCTTTTGTTTTGATTGTTGGGTGTACTATAAGTTCCCTCAAATGTTCTCTCTATTGTGAAATAACATATCAATTCTTGGCAGAACTATTTTAGTGGTTTGTCATATCATGCTTACTCTAAACCTTTGACAAAACCCTTTTGTTCTTTATTATCTAAGTCTCCCTTTTGTGAACTTCTGGTTTTCATCTGTTGAGATGCTCTGCATCCTATAGCAATATGTCCTTCTTTGCTATACTTGAAACATCCTTGTGGTTTCTTCTTCTTCTTTGGTTGTCAGCAATCTTTTGCTATGTGTCCAAATCTGTTACAGTTGTAACACTTGGCTTTGTATCCTTGTCTGTTATTCTGTTATCGTCCTATTTCCATTGGTTTGCCCATTTCTTCATAGGTTATTCCTGAACCTGTCCTGTAGTTATAGTAGATGTTGGTCCACTCATATCCTTGTCCTACTGCTATGATTGTTATCTTCTATTATTCTAGACTCTTTGGGGCTTGAGTTGGTAGATATGCTATTATGGCTCTGATAATTTTCTTGTTTATGTTCTTCTTTAGCAAAAATATTACATGCTGATTGTCTGTCAGTACTTTGCTTACTAAAGCCATAAATTCAATAAAGAAGTCTGTAATATGTTTCTTCCCTTGTATGAATGTTTTGATGTGCCACTCTACATCTGCTTCTTTTATCTTGTCGTTGTAGACTAGTTGTAGTTTTGCCTCAAAGGTATTCCAACTTAGAGTATCATCTCCTTTATCTATTTTGTTGAGTTTCTGTTAAGCAAATGCTCCTGTAGTTCCTTCTTGGAATCTGCCTAGTACTGCGATAATCTTCTTGTTAGCATCTGTAACTTTGTTTGCCCTGAGATAGAGTTTCATTGCTTTCCACTAGTCTTCAAATGTCTTCCTGTCTCCATTGAACTATCTAGGTTCTGGGACCATGGATTTGTGATTTACTATCTCTGTTGGTACTAATACTGATGCCATTCTGGTTATCAGTGCTGGTGTACCTGCTCATGTTCTGGACATATTTTGCTTTGGTTGTCCTACTGATGGTGCATTGCTTAACTTATTGAGTTCTTCTTTGTTGCCTGTTTTATTGGCCTCTGATTCTGTCTCTAGTTCGTCCTGTTCTTTGGACTCTTCTTGGTACTCTGACTGTTCTTTACTAATGTGAACTAAACTGAGTTATTCTTTGAGGTCTTCTACTTTCTGTACTCTAATTATATGTTCGACAGCAATCTTTGCGATATACTGATGGCCAGTCTGCTAGTTTGCTGTCTTTCCAGTTACAAGGTGAGTTAGTGACACTTTACCATATGTTACGACCTTGAGGAGTAACTCAGGTTGCAACACTCAAGTAAAGACTTGAGGATGATATAGGAGTTGAGGAAGGAAGGAAATGATATAATTGGTAAAGCATAAGGAATACAGAAGAGTATCTACTGTATATATACCTATGTACCATGAGTTGAAAATAAGGAATACATTTGGCAAATATGAGATCTGCTGAGTAAAGAATATGTTCCACCAGTGAGGTGTTGACTGAGCCATTAGATATATGAAGTAATATGAAACAAAGAAGCAGTCCATGTGTAGAATACCTAGAGTCAATAAGGTCAATTATTACATTTTCCATCTCTTAGCATAAGTCTATTTTCTTCTCTTCACTCTTTGTCCCTTAACATTTTTACTCTTGCTCATTTCATCTCTTCTACTGCTTTTATTACTTTGTTATTCTTTGCTTCTGACTTTCTGATCTCTTCCAATAGGTCTACTCCTTCTATTATTACTTCTACCATCTATACTGCTCTAACCTTTAACCACTTCTTTTTTAATAACATCTTATTCTCGTTGTCTCTTTCAACCCCTTTTTGCCAGTCCAGTCATCTACTTAGGCTATTGGCCTTTTCCATGCTACTTTCAGGAACATACTTGAGTATAAAATCAAACCTGGACAAGTATAATGCCTATCTCGCTTGTCTTTAGTTTAACTTTTGACTACTCATAAAATATTTAAGGTTTTTGTGGTCGCTCCAAATCTCAAACTTATTTTGTGCTCCTTCTAGCAGGTGCCTTCATTCATCTAAGTATCTCACTATTACCAACATCTCTCTATCGTGAATTTCATAATTCCTTTCTGCCTCATTTAGCAATTTTGAGATAAAGGCTACTAGCCTCCACTTCTTGTCTTTATATTTCATAGACAACACTCCTCCTATTGTATTCTGATGTGTCTGTCTCTACTCTCATTTCCTTGCCTAAATCCAGTGCTACTAGTACAGGTCACTTTGTGAATATCTGTTTTAACTGCTTGAATGCAATTTTCTGCTCTTTTCCCCAATTCCATTTCTCATCCTTTCTGACCAGTTTGTACATTAGTTTGGTTATCTTTACAAAATTCTTGATAAGTTGCCTGTAATAGTTTGCTAACCCTAAAAACTTCTGCACTTCTTTGACTGTCTTTGGCCTTGGCCACTCCAGGACTTCTGCCACTTTTTCCTCCTGCATTTTAATTCCTCCTGACCTCATTACTAGCCCCAGGAACTCGATTTCTCTTACTTTCCATATGCATTTTTCTGGCTTTATGTAGAGGTTATTCTCCTCCATTCTTCTTAGTACTTCCTCAACTATCTCATTATACCTTTTCTCTTCCTCTGTTTCCACTAAGATATTGTCCATAAACACAATTACTTCTCCTGTATTTATCAAATCTCTCAGAATATCATTTATTATGGCCTGGAAAGTTGCAGGCAAGTTTGTGAGACCAAAAAACATGACTATGGGTTTGTATACTCCTAAGTGCATTATAAAAGCTGTCTTCCACTCATCTCTTTCTTTTATTTATACATTGTTGTATTCCTATCTTAGGTCCATTTTTGTGAACACCCTTTTTGTTCCCATGGTGTTGATAAGGTTGGAATTTAATGGTAGGGGATAGTTGTCTTTGACTATCCCTTTGTTGAGGTACTGATAGTCTTATACCATTCATTTCTTTCTATCTTTCTTTCCTACAAAGAAGACTGGTGAAGTCTAGGGTGACTTTGAGGGTCTAATGTATTTTTTCCTTAGCTGTTCCTTCACAAATTCTCATACTTCCTTTTTTTCTTGCCTTGATATTAAATATGTTCCTTTTTTTGGGACGAAATCCTCTTTTAGATTAATCATGTGGTTCTATGGCTTTCTTGTTAGCATCCTTTCTAACTCCACTTTCTCAAATACTTTTAGCCACTTATGAAATTTCTATGGCACTATCTCCTTGACCTTTTCCCTATTTAGTTTAATCTCTTTGTTGAACTTTTTTTCTATTGTCTATTCCTACTTCTCTCTGTCAGCCTTTTCTATATTTTTTATCCTCTTTCCTATCTTCTTTATCTACTCTATATCTTCCTTTATTGCCAAATTTCTTTCACAAAGGAGTAGACATCTCATCATCTTTACTTCCTGTCATGACTTAGCAAAATGGCTAAGTTATTTTCTATTTTTCTTTTTGTTTTCTTTTCTTTTCTTTAGTTAGATTATTACTAAGGTGGAGCATGGGAAAGCATCATGTGACAATCACAAAGTCACAAAGCATGATATTGGTCACATATTTGTCACACACAAGGTCACATGTCATAGTCACAATATGTAATGAGGCAAACACATGACAGAAATAATATAAGGACTATGGAAGGATGTTGTATAGCTACTATAGTAAAATATATAAGTAGTACACAAAATCAAATGGGAACTCTATTGAGTTCTCCTTGTCAACTCTGACTTGGAGTGGACTTAAGTCATTGCAGCTAGAGTCTTATACCTCCCCTGTTTCCAAATTTATCTCTGGGTTGTGCACTTATAACCAAGGCATCCCTAGTATCACCTCTATCTTTCTCAAATTACACATATCCATTCTCATTCTTTCCATATGATTTTTGTAGAAGACATTGACTTTTACTTGATATGTGATACTTTCTCTACTATTTTCTGTTCTGTCCATATTTTTTACTTTTAACGGCCTTTCTAGTTTTGTCATTTTGAAACTGTATCTCTTTGCTATTTCTCTGTCTATAAACATTCCTATGGTGCCACTATCCAAGAGTGCTTTGACTGTTACACCTTCATGTATATCTATTTTTTCTATCCCAATATCTAGCCACACTTCTCTTAGGATTTTGAATGTTCTTCTGACATCCCTTTTCTTTTCTTCCCTTGTTGCTGTGCTTTTTGACTCTTCTGGTTATGTGCTGCTTTGCTATATCTTTGCCTCTCTGGGCTGCACCATTTCTTCCTCTTTTCTCTTCTGACATCCACATCACCTTTGTCTATTTGAAATTATCCCCTGTCCTCTGTTCTCTTCCACATGGCATCCCTTTTCTCCACATCATTTGCACTCTACATACATTACTATAACCTCCTCCATATACTATCCTAACTCTAATAGGCATGTCTTGTCAGGAATACCTTCTCCACAGTGCTTCTGTATCTTTTGTCATAAGATATGCATTAGACTTCTCTTCTACCTTTCTTGCTACACTCCTTGTAGTCTAACTACACATGCCGCTTCTTTCTCTTCTATTCTCCTCAACTCCTTTTGATGTGCTTTTTGTGGCTTAGCCACATGTGCCACCCTTCTCTTCTCTTCCCCTTTTTCTGTCTTCCTCCATAATAGGCATTCTCTACACTTATGCCTCTTCTCTCTACACTTATAACATTCTGCTTCCCACTGCTCTATTTTTGTCTCCTGGCTCCTCAACTCCACTCTACACTTCATTACTCTGCTTGCTAGTATTTCAAATTTGTTTTGGGGTTTTGGTTTCTTCTTTTCTCTCCCCTCCTTCAGTATTGGACTCAGTGTCTAAATCCCTCACACTTCCAGCATTCTCTTTTTCATTTTTCTTCTAACTTTGCCCTTAGTGAAGCAAGAGCATACTTTTCTTTGAGCAAACTACTCATGATGTTATGATATTGTTGTTGAGACATTGTGATAATATCTCAAGGGTATGGGTAGAATGTTAAATCTTGCTATTTACTGTTACATTTGCTAGGGCACAAGATCTTCACCCAGCCAGATGCCTACTTCCCTATTGACTACTACCCTAATACTAGGGTTACACTATCACCTCAATAGGGAGAATCCCTAATCTAGACAGCCCTTTAAGAGATAACTGTTACTTCTTTGCATATACTACTCACAATGGAGTGCAGCACAAGATTTATATTAAGAAGATATAACTACTAGATACCACCCAGTTGACAGGTTAGGTCTTGAGTATGATACCCAGGTTTGGTATCATACTGCCACTGATAGTCCCTAACTGACTATCAAGTCCCCTTAAGCCAAGGGCCTGGCTATATATGGAAGTGACTGGTGATTGTAATAAGATAAGAGATTGAACAGAGTTCGAAGTGAACAATGTCTGGAGGTTGGTATTAAGTTCTTCTGTCAGTGACTGACTTAAGACCTTAGCCTAGGATTTAGACCAAGGAGCTCTTCAGGGTTAGAAAAGAACTCAATAGAGTCCTTGTTTCATTCTGCTACACTACTTATACATTTCTGCACTATTTGTCCTTATTTATCCTACAAGTCCCTACTAGTCTAGGGTTTAATTCTAGTCCATATTCTATTTCTTAGTCATGGTTGAGGTAACTCATGACAGAACTCTATCAAGTTCTTCTTGTCAACTCAGACTTGGAGAGTAATTAAGTTGTCTAGGCTAAGTTGTTACACCAGAACTCAATACTACTTCTAGAGCACTGTTTACCTTGGACCCTACTCATCTTTTATCTCATTCAAATCAACCCTCAGCTAGTAGTCATCACAATTACTAGTTACCTTCATACATAGCTGGGCCCTTGGCTTAAGGGAACTTCACTGTCAGTTAGGGACAGTGGGTGGAAGAGTGGTACCAAACTTAGGTATTATTTCTAAGACCTGACCTTACAAATGAGTAGTGTTTAATAGTTACTTGTACCTTTCTCAGTATAAACTTTGTGCTACAAGTGCCCTTGTTATCTGTTTATGTAGAGGATTGATGGTTACTCCTAAGAGGTTGTCTAGAGTAGGAATCTTCTCCATGGAGTGATAGCCAAAGTATTATTAGGGCAATAGTTAGTAGGGCAGTAGACACCTGGCTGGGTAAAGATTTTGTGCTCTAGCAGACATAGTTGTAAATAGCAAGAATCAACATTATTTCCATACCCTTGCAGAGACATAGCACCATATCTTTGTAACAATACAATTTATTAATAAGCAACTTGCTCAAAGAAAAATATGTCCTTACTAAAACTGAGGGAAGAACTTGAAGGGAGAAGAGAAAAGTTGTGTAAAAGTTGCAGAGGGTTTGGGTACCTGAACCATAACTACAGGAATAAGAAAGAAAGAGAGAAGGGAACTATCGCTTCCCAGAATAAATTTGAAGTATTATTGAGTAGGGTAATACAATGTGAAGTGAGAGAGAGAATAATAAGGAGATAGGAGACAGTGGAGGTAGAATGTTTTAAGTGCAAAGAGAAGGGACACAAGTGTAGAGAGTATCCTCTTTGGAAAGGAGAAAGGAAGACATAAGTAGTAGAAAAAGTGGCATGTATTGTCATGATGTGGCAAAATAGCTAAGTTATTTTCTATTTTCCTTTCTGCTTTCTTTTCTTTTATTTAGTTAGATCATTACTAAGGTGAATTGTGGGAAAGTATCACATGACAGTCACAGAGTCACAAAGGTGTGTGACAATGGTCACATCACAGATCACAGTCACAACACATGACAAGGTAGTCACATAACAGAAGTAATATGAGGACCATGGGAGAACAAAGCATAGCTACTAAAGTAAAATGTATAAGTAGTGTAGAAAATCCAACAGGAACTCTATTAAGTTCTCTTTGTCAACTTAGATAAAGAGTAGGATTAAGTTTACATGGCTAAGTCCTTACATGTGTGGTCATGCCACAAGAAGTATAGCAAAAAGAGTGGAGAAGTCTGGCATATGTTTTATGATAAAAAGTGCAGGAGCACTGTGGAGAGGGTATCCTAGATGAGGCATGCCTATTAGAATTAGGATGGTACACTAGGGAAGTAGTAGTATCATATTTGACATGCAAAAGATGTGAAAAGCAGGAATGTTATATAGAGCAAAACAAGGGACAAGGGGTGATTTCCAGGAGGCAGTTAGAAAAACTAAAGTGGTATGGATATGTAAAGAAAGAAGAGAGGAAGGCAGTATGCCCCAAAGAGGGAAAAGTGCAGTAGAGTAGTAAAAGCATAGCAAAAGAAGAAGGTAAGCAAAGGGAGATCAGGCAAACCTTCAAAATGCTGAGAGAAGTATAGTTAAATATTGGGGTAGAAAAGTTTGATATACATGAGGGAGTTACAGTCAAAGCACTCTTGGACAGTAGTGCAATAGGAATGTTTATGGACAAAAGGACAGTAGCAAAACATGGGTTCAAGCTATAGAAACTAAAAAGACCAATAATGGTCAGAAATGTCAATGGAACTAATAATAGTAGGGGGCTATTACACATCAAGTGGAAGTGAACATATACTATAAAGGCCATATAGAAAGAATAAGAATGGATATATGCAATCTAGAGAAGATAGAAGTGATACTGGGAATACTGTGGCTATAGGCATATAACCCAGAAATAAATTGGGAAACTGGAAAAGTTAAGATGACAAGGTGCCAGCCTTTGTGTAGCAGGGCAATACTAAAGAAAGAAGAGAAGAAAGTTAAAAAAGGAAAAAGGGTGGTAATCCTAGAGGAAGAAAAGATTGTTAGATGGGCAATAGATAATAAAAAAGATTAGAGAAGGGAAAAGGAGATTGAAGAGGACTATAGAAAGATCAAAGAGATGGTCCTAAAGAAATTTTTGAAGTAAAAGAAAGTATTTGGGAAAGTAGAGTCAGAGAGAATACCAATAAGAAAAGTTTGGGATCATGCTATAGATCTCAAGAAGATATTTAAACCATGGAAGAGAAGGATTTATCTCTTGTCCAAAAATGAGAGAGAGGAAGTCCAAAACTTCATGGAAGACCAACTGAGGAAGGGATATATTAGACCTTCAAAATCTCCACAAATGTTGCCAGTGTTCTTTGTAGAAAAAAAGAATAAAAGTAAGAGAATGGTTATGGACTATTACAACCTGAATGACCAGACAGTAAAGAATAACTACCCACTACTATTAATTTGTAAGGACTTAGTTGTGATAACTTAATCCCACTCCTTATCTGAGTTGACAAGGAGAACTCAATAGAGTTCCCATTAGATTTTGTATACTATATATATATGAATGGTAACCCTAACCCTGTACTAAAGTCCTGTGCTTCCTTATGAGTCACTTTTATCTTATGCATCCATTGATTAAGAAAATAAATCAAAAGAAAATAGAAAATAAAATAAATATTGACTTAGCTATTTTGCCAAGTCATGACACTACCCCCTTCTTAAGTTTCCTCATCCCAAGGAATTTTCTTATAACTCATAGTATAGGTCAACCATATTGCCTATCTCATCTTTATCTTCTTTTGTCTATTCTCTTACTTCTAAATTTTCTTTCTCAATTTGTTCTTTCTCAATTGTTTCCAACGTTCACTGTTTTCTTTCTTCTTTCTACTGTCTCCAGTTTCTTTCTAATCTTCCCCAGTATTCTTTGTCATACCTTTTATCCAACTACCCAAACAATTTCTTTGCTATGAATCTCCCTAGCAATTCTCCTCTCTTAAATACTCCTTCCTTGTATTTTTATCTTGTCACATTTTCCTTATCTTGCCAATATTTCTTTTTAAACTCTTCAATCACTTTTTTTGCATTTTCCAAGTTCTCCCTTCCTTCCCAAGTATCTAACTCTGCTGTGAATCCCTTCTAGTATACCAAGTATTTATTTTTTTCTCTTACTTGCCATTTATTCAATATTTTTTCTACTTCCCATTCCTCTTCCCCTTCAATTATTACTGGAGCCAGTTTCTCCTTTTTCTGCCCTTCTACTTGTCCTACATAACGTCATATCCTACTAACATTTACTACTGGATGTATTTTTATAGTACTAGATAATTCCAGCTCTACTATGTTTGATGATACAATTTTCTTGATTTTGTAAGGACCAATGAATCTCTCTGTTAGCTTCTCTGTTCTCTTCCCAACCATTTGATACTTCAGATCCTTAGTACTCAGCATTATTAAGTCTCCTACTTTATAGTTGTTGACCTCTTCTCTTTTCTTGTCTATGTACTTCTTTATCTTTTCTTGTGCTTTACTCAGCATCACTTTTGCTTTTTCTTGTATTTCCTTCATTTTCTCCACAAATTTCTCTGCTCCCTTGTATTTTCCTTTCTTTTTTCCTTTAAATCCTATCCTTGGATCCTATTTGTAATTTGCCTTAAAGAATATTGTTCAAGTACTCAAGTGTACTTTGTTATTATATGCAAATTCTGCCGTCCCTAACCATTTAGGCCACTGCTCCTGCCTATGATTGATGAATATTCTCAAGTATTGTTCCAACTCTTGGTTTACTCTCTCTGTTTGCCTATCTATCTGTGGGTGAAATGTCATTGACAATTTACTCTCGATCCCCAGCATCCTATTTAACTTCCACATTATTTCTACCATGAACTGAGGTCCTTTATCAGAAATGATACTCTGGGGTTGTCACAGAAAAGTGACTACTAAATAGTGTCATAGAGGTATAACATAATACCTATTCAAATAAACTACATAAATAGCTAGACCCTTATTAGCAAGTAGCCTTGCTAACATTGCCCTTTTGGTATAGTAGTAAACCATACAGTATGTGACTACTGGTCCATAGCACAACTGTGATAGGGGTAACCTATGTAACTTCCATGTATTGTCTCTGAACAGCCTGGCTAGTCCCTCTGCTGATGTCTTCTCTGTAGTTGGTATAAAATAGACCATTTTAGTTAACTAATCTACTACTACTAGAATAATATTGTATCCTTGTGCTAAAGGCAACTTGGTGATAAAGTCTGCTGATATATGTGTCTATGGTTTCTCTGGGATTGAATTTGGCATTAATTTTCCTACTGGTGGTTCTGTGTGGTTTTTATTATACTAGCAAGTGTTATACCCCTCCACATATTATTTTATCTCTTTAGTAACTCCTGGCCACCAAAAGTTTCAAGTAATCAGTTCTACCATCTTCTACTGTCCTCTATGTCCCCCTACTGGTGTATCATGATATAGTCAAATAATTTCTGCTCTTAGTTTGTCATTTCTTGGCACATATACCTTTCTTTCCTTGTACATTACACTGTCAACTTTTCTCTATTCCCTATTTCTTAGCATCTTTACTCCTGCTTGTTTTATTTCTTCCACTACTTTTACTACTTCATCATCTTTTACTCTTAACTCTTTGACCTTCTCTAGTAGATCTACCTTGTCTACTATGATTTCTACTACTTCGGTTCTTCTTACTTCCAACTATTTTGTTTTTACCAATGTTTTGTCCTTGTTGTCCTTTTCCACTCCTACCTCCCAATCTGGCCTTCTTAACTTCTGCACCTTCATGAAATATTCAAGATTTTCATGATCTGTCCAGATTTCAAATTTGACTACTGTTCCCTCCAGAAAGTATCTCTATGCTTCCAGGCATCTAACAATTGCCAATATCCCCTTATTATGTATCTCATAATTTCTTTCTATGTCACTTAGAGATTTTGAAATGAAGGCTACTGGTCTCCACAATTTGTTGGAGCACTTCATAGATAGTACTCTTCCAGTCACATAGTTTGAGGCATCTGCCTCTACTCTAAATTCTTTGTCTAAATCCAGGGCTACTAGTACTGGTCTAGTAGTAAAGACTCTCTTGAGTTTGTCAAATGCCTTTTGTTGTTTTTGCTCTTACTGCTACTTTATGTTTTTTCTTGTTAGCACATTCATTGGCCTTGCTACTTATGCAAGATCCTTAATAAACCTCCTGTAGTAATTTGCAAGGCCTAAGAATTTTCTTACGTTTTTTACATTTTTGGGTTTTGGCTAACTAAGTACTTTGTCCACTTTCTCCCCTTCTATTTCTATGCCATTCAGTCCTATGATAACCTCTAGGAATCCAATCTTTCTTACTTTCTATACATATTTCTTTAGCTTGATATACAAGTCATTCTCTTCCAACCTCCTCAATATTTCCTCCACAATCTCATTGTGTCCTTCTTCTGTTTCCATTCCTACTAGCACATCATTTACAAATGCCATAATTTTTCCTTTGTTTATTAAGTCCCTTAGAATCTCGTTCATTATTGCTTGAAATGTAGCTGGTGAATTTGTTATTCCAAAGAACATAACTGTTGGCTCAAAGGAATCTATATGTATCGTAAACACTTTCTTCCACTCATTTCCTTTCTTGATTCTCACATTATTGAACCCCTACCTCAGATCCATTTTAGTAAATACTTTCTTGCTACCCATATTGTCAATTAATTCTGTAATTAATGGCAGCAGATAATTATTCTTCACTGTTTGGTTGTTTAGGTTGTAATAGTCCATTACTATCTACTTATTCCTATCCTTTTTCCCTACAAAGAAGACTAGTGACATTTGAGGGGATTTTGATGGTCTGATATATCCCTTTTTTAATTGATTGTTCATGAATTTCTGAACTTTCTCCCTCTCATTTTTGGATAGTGGATAAATTCTTTCTTTTTGTGGCTTAAACATCTCTTTGAGATCTATGGTATGATCCCAAACTTTTCTAGTTGGCATTCTCTCAGATTCTATCTTCCCAAATACTTTTCTCTACTTCAAAAATTTCTTAGAAACCAACTCTCTAATTTTCCTGTGGTCCTCCTCAATTTCTTTTTCTCTTCCCCAATCTTTTTTATCATCTATTGCTCACCTGACAATTCTTTTTTTCTCAAGGGTTACTACTCTCTTTCCCTTTTTGCTTTTCCTCTCTTCTTTCTTTAATATCGTCCTGCCATACAAGGGTAGATATCTCGTTATTTTGATCTCCCTAGTTTTCCAATTTATTTCTGGGTTATGTGCTTGTAGCCACAGTATTCCTAGTATCACCCCTGTTTTTCTTAAGTTGCATACGTCTATTCTCATTCTTTTAATATGGCCTTTATAGTACACATTCACCTCCACTTGATATATAATAGCTCACCCACTGTTAGGGCACTAAGATCACTCAGAGGCGATAGACCCTTAAGCTAATGGATAGATCCTGAAGCTAGTGTGAGATTCAACTGAGGTATATCTACAACAGAAGACAGTATATATACTACTAGACAGTCTAGGCACCGTTCTCATGGTACCTGACATATATTCCCACAGAGTCCAA
>Ga0153994_1000357_pt1 | contig 13018 bp, 7 predicted proteins | sample TSNC078MetaG_FD_104735 | JGI IMG/M metagenome (GOLD analysis project Ga0153994, IMG submission 104735) | Attine ant fungus gardens microbial communities from North Carolina, USA - TSNC078 MetaG | ecosystem: Host-associated > Fungi > Mycelium > Unclassified | place: USA: North Carolina, Lumber...
ACCGTATTTTTTGCTAAAGCTATCGTACAGTCTGTTCAGCTTGGCCTGCTCCGCATGAATATCCGTGTCAGGATAGTTCTCGGATTGGTACTCAATCAGGGTGCGGGCACAATCACGGATTGCGATCATACCCTTGATACGGCTGGTGCCCGTCACCGATACCTCCGTGGGGATCATGCGGCTGTTTTCCCGGTAGTATATTTTGCCGTCTACCACCGTATAGCTGAAATTGCGCACATTGGGGTCAGCGGGGATGGATTTGTCCTCATCCCCGGTCAGCTCGTCAAGCTCGTAGTCGGTGATTTCAGCATGGATATTCTGAATTGCATCGTCAAGCAGTTCCGCAAGGTCAGTATCGGGGTACGGTACGCAGGATGTGCTGTTTGTGTTGCCGTACATTCTTACGCCGGTATCATTTGACATTGTGCCGAGCATCATGTCGGGATGCTCTACAAAATAGCTGTTGACGGGGATACTATTCTCAGTTTCTCCAAGGTGTACCCAATCCGGCACCATATCTATGAGGCGGTCACGCTTTTGCAGGAATATGATATCCGTGGTAACTTCCGTTCCCGCGTTGTCCTTAAAAGCGTTGTTCGGAAGCCGTATCGCGCCAAGGAAATCTGCCCGCTGCGCAATATATTTTCGCACGGATGGATTTTGTTTGTCCATTGTGCCCTTTGAGGTGACAAATGCCACGATACCGCCGGGACGCACCTTGTCCAGCGTTTTGGCAAAAAAGTAATCATGAACGAGGAATTTATGCTTGTCGTACTTTTTATCGGACACGCCGTAGCTGCCAAAGGGGACATTGCCAACGGCAAGGTCAAAAAAGCTGTCGGGTAATGCTGTGTTCTCATAACCCTGTATGGCAATGCTGTTCTTCTGATAGAGCTGCTGCGCGATTCTGCCCGTGATGGGGTCGATCTCCACGCCGAACACCTTGCTGCTGCTCATGCTGTTGGGCAAAAGCCCCTGAAAGTTGCCGATACCGCAGCCGGGGTCAAGAATGTTTCCGGTTTTGAAGCCCATGTTTTCGATGGCTTTATAAATGGCCTTGATTACGGTGGGGGAGGTATAATGGGCGTTGAGGGTGGTTGACCGTGCGGAAGCGTATTCCTCATCGGTCAGTAGGCTTTTTAACTGCACATATTCATTCGTCCAGCCTGCGTTATCCTTATCAAACGCCTGCGGCAGGCCGCCCCAGCCGACATATTTTGAAAGGATTTCCTGTTCCTCCGGCGCGGCGAAACGGCTTTCGGAATCAAGCTGCTGTAAAAGCCGGATAGCCGCGATATTATTTTGAAACTTAGTTTTCGCACCGCCATGACCAAGATTGTCGTCAGTAATGACAAAGTTATGGCGCTCCGACATGGGTATCTCAGGATGCAGGTCAAAGGTCTGTGTGCGGCCTTTCGGTTTTGCGAAACTGGGAGTAAGCGGCTCATCATCTTTTTTAGCTGGTTCAGGAACTCCGGCAGGAGCAGCGTCAAGGCGCTGGTTATCCAAAAGAGGGATTTCAGTCTCGGTTTTTTCTTTATAACCACGGATAAAGTCTATATGCTCGGTGCGGAAGATGGGGAAGCCCACGCCGTCTTGAAAGGTCACATCCCGCAGGCTGATCGTATCAGCCTCCTCGTTCACGCTGTCGACGATAAACTCTCTGCCGTCAATCTCATAGGTTTTGCCGACAAGATCACCAGGGGATTCTTCCGGCACTTCGGAAAGATATTCTTCCACGATGAAGTCTGCAATCTCTTTATAACCGCCGTCACCGTCATAATCATCCAGCGCGTTTTCAATCAATTCATCTGAAACAATATATCCGCGCCAGTCCAGTGCATCCCTGATTTGATCTTCAAGGCTACCCGCATCATTGTCAGGCGCAGCAGATACAATCAAATGGTTATTCAGGGGATTCTCCCGCACCCTCCGGTCAAATTCCTCCTGTGTAAGCTCTTTGGTAAACAATGGGTAGCGCATATCACGCAACACAACCTGTTCATCGTCCAGCGAATAAATTTCATGCTCATCTGAACCGATATATACGGTATCGCCTAAATGAAATTCATATTGTGTGCTTTCATTCGTCGTGTTGGATGGGGGCATTGCGACAGGAGAAGGTGTTGCGGCTACAGGTGGCTTCTGGATGGCGGGAGCGTTTGGCTGTTCTTTTTTGGCTGGTGTAAATAAAGAAAACGTACCGCTTTGATACGCTTCCAAATCATCAAACGCTTTGCTCATGCGCTCATAATTGCGGTCAAAATCGGCGGTGTTCTCCAGTACCGCCGCCATGCCATTTAATATATCCGCTACCTTTTCAGCATCCTCAAGCTGCTCCCGGATGATTTTTCCACCATCGTGATAATCAAAGCCATAGGGGTATGGGTGCGGAACTTCCTGCGGCTGGTTATAGTAAAACGAATAGATTTCCCCCGCCAGTATGCCCTTTTCATATTCGGGGATATGGGCAAGCTCTTTGTCCGTCATATACCGTCCGCCCGCAATCAACTCACCGATGCGGTTTGCCGCCTTACTCCATGACAGCGTCACCTTGTCATAGGGCATATGATTGTTCTCGCGGCTGTACGCAATACCCTTGCTGTCGTGCCACTCATTAAACCCTGTGCGCCCGGTTCCGCCTGTGCCGTACTCATTTTTAAGAAAATCAGCTTTTTCCTTTGCAGTGTGTTCCTGCAAAAAGTAGGAGTAGATACGAAATTTGCTGTCTTGAATACCACCGCCGCCTGTCAGTACCGCGTCTACTTCGTCCTGGGTGATGAATAACACGCTTGCATTTGAAAAGGCTTCATCAGCGGTAAAGGTCAGCGGTTCCAGCCGCAGATCGGAAAGCCGCTGCAACAGTTCGTCCGGCTTGTGGAAGTGGAAGCGGAGCAGGGAGCGGTCTTGCTCATAATCGGTTATAAAGGTCTGCAAGCCATCAATGATTTTTCCCAACTCATCAGGCTGTGAAAGCAGCTCGGCTATACGTGCCGTGCTGTCGGGAAAGCCGCCTTTGAACAATTCTTCATCCATGAAAAATGCATTTTCACGTTCATAGTCGCGGTCTTGATGGAGATACCAGAGTCCCGCCGCAAGGTCGTTTATTTCCAAAGCACCTGCCTGGTCAATTTCTTTCTGGGGCATATACCGCCCAAGGGTGAGCAGTTCCTTGATTCTGATGGATGCCTGCTCCCATGTGATAAGAGCCGCACTGTCAGTATTCAGCGCCGTGTCGCCCTGTGCTATACGGATACCATTGCCGTCAAACCAGATGGACACCTGTTCGCCGCCGAAACGGAAGCCCTTGCCGCCGCTACCGTATTCCTTTTGCAGAAACGATATATTGTCGGTGACCGATTTATCTTTTTTGTAATGGGCGCAGATACGCAGACGGCTGTTATCCCCGTTGCTGCCACTGCATAAAACTTCATCAATGATCTGCTGTGACATAGAAAAAGCGGAGGATTTCGGTGCGGCTGTCTGCCGCTCATCCTCCGCTTTCTCTATGTTTGCGATTTGTTCCTCTACCGTGGGGAATAGTGCTAACTGTAGATAAGGTCGTTCAGCACCGTCTCCTCCGCCGAGTGACGGATACTGTTCATCAGTCCCACCCATTTCATCTGATCCGAGGCTTTCAGTTTCTCCGTCACGCCCTGTTTCTCCGCCATCTGTGCGGTGATCTGCTCCATCCTGTCCATCGCCGTCTGCTCGATTTCCATCAGGTGCCCGTTCAGCCTGCCCGATGTCAGCAAGTTCGTGTACAGGACTCGGCGGTGCTGTTTCAGATAGCTCTTTCGGAGCAATGCGTATTTCCCACAGACCAGTCTGTCGGCTACTTCCGGTTCCTCCGGCACTATCAGGTCGGGAATGTTGTAATCCCCCACGCGGCTGTATGTCAGTTCCATCATCAAGACCCCTTTCTGGATTGGATTTGTTATTTGTATCTTCATTGTACAAAGTTTTTTCAAGCTCCGCAAATGTGTAATTTTGTTTTCTCTCAGAGATTTGCAGATTTTTAACAGTGGCCGCAATCTCCAAAAGCCCCATCTCCGCAATATCGCTGGTTGCCGTACCCAATGCATTCACGGTGTCACGGGTGTTAAAATTGAATATGCCCTGAAAATCCTCCCGGTCAAGGTATTCATCGGCGTTCAGACCGCAGCGGGTCAGAAGCATATATGCCACGCTGTTTTGAAGGGCGTTCCTGTACATGACTTCCACATTTAACTCGTCCAGTTCTTCCAGAAAGCTGTCCTCACGGCAGTAAATCAGGTCTGTGAGGTAGTCGGGCATATTGTCCTCTACGGCGTTATGCGCCGCTGAGATGATCGCCTGTGCCAGATTTTCCTTGTTTTCCAGTTCCCCGAAGGTGTTCTCTAAACTTTCAATGACCTCGTCACCATAGTGTTCCCGCATATTCCATATGGGCACAGGGCGGGATCGGCGCGTCTCATGGGTGTCGGAGATGTCAAAGTAATGTTTCAGCCGCATTTTCCCATTAAACTCACCATCAAACGCGGCAATGCCGGTAGCCCCTTTGTTGACCCATCTGCCGAACTGCGTGTTCCAGCGTTCCAGTTCCAAAACGGCGGTGGCGTCGGGGCGCTGTGCATAGATCAGCACCTGATCGTCAAAGCTGCACTTATAATTGTAACAGGCGGAGCGGAGAAAGCCCATCCAACGCTCATGGCTGTTTGTGATTTCACCGATGGTATACGCATACAGCTCGGTTATCAGTTGATATTTTGCCGCCATTTGCCGCACCTACCTTTCATAATCCCTGTCCCTGTTTTTCGGCTTGGTAGCCTTGCCGTTATCATCATAATTCGCTGGATTGGCGGCAGGCACATTCCAGCCAAGCATGGAACCTGCAACCATAGCCGCCTCCTGTGCCGGCGTAACATCCATTAACTTGTTGATATACTGCGCAAGATACCTGTTTTCAGCGGCATCCTCCGTGGAAATATCGGCAACCTTATAACCGGTTTTTTCATGCGTGGTTATAATTAAGGAACCGTCAGACGGACGGGTGCTCATGCAAAAAGCGGGCAGCTTTTCCATCTGTCTCCTATGATAATTCGGGTTCAGGCTTTGGCTCTGGCCGTGCGCCCGTTCAAACAAGTCCTCGCGGGCATTCTCGTAATTGTCAAGATAATGTCCAAAAAAATAATTGACCGGGTCATCGGCTCTCGCTTGCCAAGTAACATATTTCGTACCGAACCTTGTTTCGTTGCTGCCAAGCACGAAAATAGAGTTGCCGACAGTCAATTTTTCGGTAATTGTATATCCCGCGTTTGTTTCCTTGTTCATCTCATGTTCCTCTTTTTTTACAAGAAACATCCGTTGCTCTTGGAGCAGCTTAATCAAAGCCTGAGCTTCGTTGTTATAGCTGTTATCAAGATTTTTATTGCAGTCATTGACATTAAAAATAATCTCGTCAACCGCTTCAATATCTGTTAAGTCAATTTTCCGTTGCTCAATGGAGTTTTGAATATCTTCATCAGATAGGGCAAAACCGAACATGGTATAATCCTTAAAATGATAAAAATAATCTTCGAGCCTTTGAGCAAGGGAATCAATTCTTCCGTTCATCTCGCGTCACCTCTGTCTTTCTTTGATTTTGCGTGTTCAGTGGCAATCTGCGCCTTGACCGCCGCAAGGCGTTCTGTCACCCATGCAGGCAGATACGCTGGCTTGACCTCACCCTGAATGTCACGGCGTTCAAAGCGGGAGTGCTTGCCGTGGTACAGGTTCGTACAAAAAACGGCGCTCCCGCGGGAATTAGCATTGGCACCAAAACCTCCTGTGACCAACACGATTTGCCTGTCTGCGGTCTGGTATTCACGGCGCAGGACTTCAGCCCGGATTACAACCACCTTGCCGTCAATGCTCTGGCTCAAATCGTCGGGATAGCATTGTTCGGCTGTGATCTTTTCCATAGGCACGGTCACTTTTTCACGCTCGGACATGACCTTGTTTATCTGATCGTCCAACCGTTTTGTAAACAGTTTCATGATTTCAATATAGCCGTCACCAACCATGCAATCCTCATAGCATCGAAACAACCCGTTGCTTACGCAATAACCGCATAGATACCGTGAATCGGCTTTACTGTTCCTGTCCTCGCCAAAAACAACCTCCCTGTCACCGATATGGATGGCATGGATTATCTCATAGTTATCCGCCATGCGTTTTTCCTCATTCATAATCCTCAGCCTCGCTTTCTTCCATCAATAGCCGCCCAAATTGCGTAAAAGCATACCATGAGGTACGGTCGAATTTGTCCGCGCCAAATCTGCCGCGGGTGATAACGCCTTGCTTCATCAGGCATTGCAGCGCACGGCGCACGGCATGTCTTGACAGGTAGGGCATGGCCGCCGTGAACATCATCTGGCTGCACCTCATCCAGCGCCGTCCATCGTAGTGGTTTCTGTTATGAAACTCGTTTTCGCACACCTCATCCCAGATGTACTGCGCCACAAGCGCGGCGTTCACGCCGTACCTCCGTGCAATCCCCGTGTTCAAAATATGATACATAATGCAATCCTCCTTTGTTTCCCCCATTACCTGGGGTATGTAAAAGGGCGGCATTTTCAGCCGCCCTTGAGGTTGTACCTGCCGCTATTTCTTTCTCTTGCGGATATTCAGCCATACGGCGGCTCCCGCAATAAATACGACAAGAACAATACCTAAAATTGTTTTCAGCTCCATTTTTTAGTCCTCCTGTTCCTGTTTTTTCTTCTTGTTTTTACGGTGACGTACCACGCCAAAGGCAACCACTCCGGCAGCGGAAGCTGCCAAAAGCGCAATCCACAATCCGATGTTGCTCTCATCGCCCGTTTTCGGGGTGCTTCCGGACGATGTGGACTGCGGGGTTTCCACCATCGGGATTTCTTCATTTTCCACGGTGATTTCTATAACCGCCCCGTCCTCCGCGATGGAAAACTCATATTTGTCCTCTGAAAGCTCATAGCCCTCCGGCGCTTCCAGCTCCATGAGATAGTAGTCGCCGTACACAAGGCCGTCTATGGTGTATTCGCCGCTTTCAGGGATGGTAAATTCCTGTATCAGCTCCCCGTCGGAGGAATACAGCCCGAATTTTGCGCCGTTTATTCGGTTGCCCCCGGTATCGGTCTTGATTATCCGTACCGATCCGCAGATCAGGGTGTTTTCAACCTTGATTTCGATTACCTGACCGTCCTTGGAGATAGTGACAGGATAGGATTCCTCAGATAAAACATAGCCTGTGGGCGCTTCGATTTCACGGATGATCCAATCCCCATAGGGAACATTTGCAAAAGAAAAACCGCCGTCCTCGTTTGAGGTGACAGCCATAAGGGCGGTTTCGGTTGTAAACTCCGTTTCCTCCGGTTTAAACAGTCCGATAACAGCGCCGGCAAGCGCCTCAGCATCCTCGCCAACTTTTAAGCCCTCAATATTTCCACGGATAAGCTCATTCTCAATTGCCGCACCATCATTGACAGCTATCGTCACAAGCGCCGTTTTCTGCCCGGCGTACTCAAATATGACAGGGTACCGTGTATCGCTTGTCAGGTACGCCGCATTAGTGGATATCTCTTTCACATAGTAGCTGCCAAAGGGCAGGTCGGCGGAGTATACGCCGTGACCGTTTTCATCCACGCGGAGTATCTCAATCAATCCATCGGCGGGGATTACCGTACCGTCTGCGGCGGTCAAATCCTCTGCGGCATACAGCCCAAACTGTACAGATTGGATTTCGCTGTTCATGCCAATGTCGAAGGTTTCGTCCTGCTCCAGCATTTTATCCAGGCTGATTTCCACCTTTTGGCGCTCGTTATAAAAGACGGTGGATGTGTTGGTAACGGTTACTTCCTGCCCGGCGTAAGCGATTTTCACCGTATGGGGTTCGCTGTTTAAAACCATACCCTCCGGTGCGGTGATTTCCGTCACGGTATAGTTGCCCAAATACAATTCTTTACTGATGGCAAGGCCGCCGCTGTCTGTGGTGATGTTGCCAACCACCTCGCCTGCGAACGCTCTTAAAGTTCCGTCCAGCGTGTAAATATCCTCTGCGGCGGTGATTTCATAGACAGCGCCCGCAAGCCCCTCAATGGAATAGACTGGCTGATAGATGCCGTCGCCCTCAGTTACGGTGCTGAACGCCTCGCCAACCTTGGCAATGGTAATCGTGCCTTTCTGCGCCATGTTGGTTTTTATAACCTCAATCACGGTGATGCCGCTTTCCTCGGTGGATTCGGATTGTATCACATCAAAAGAAACGGGCGTACTGTCTAAAACGTATCCATAGGGTGCCTGCACCTCCACTAGCGTGTATCTCTCGCCATAGTCCAAGGTCTGCGGCGTGATCAGGTAGCCCTCACTGTTGGTATAAAAGGTATCTATCGTGGTAACGGAGGGGTAGGTGTAGGTCATAGTGACAAGGTTTCCGTCCGGATCATAAATCTGGAAGCCCGCCCCGGCATATGGAATGGTATTGCCCGTCTCAGCGTCCGTTTTGACAACCTTGAGATACGATGTGAAATTGGCGTTGTTGATCAGGTAGCGGTAGATTTCGCCGTTGGAACTGATATACACGTCAAAGTCTGCTATAAGCTCCAGTCCTTCCCAGCCGCTGGTCTGCCGGACGGTATACACGCCGTAGGGCAAGTCCTTTGTCTGTGCGAAGCCGTTTTTATCACAGGTGAGAATGTCGCGTTCGGATTCCGCTGTGTTTTCATAGCTGTCTGCGGATTTTAAGAATACCTCGAAGGTTGCGCCCTCCTCCGGGGTTTCAATCTGCGTGGAACCGTCATCGGAATGCTTGATAATGGCGATGTTCCCCTTGATTACCTGTTCGGTCACGCCATTGGCGGTAGAATTGTATTCCACGCTATAATTTTTCGCTTCCGCGCCGATATGATGGGCAGATTCATCCAGCAGATAGCCCTCTGACGGTGTGATTTCACGGACAGACCAGTCATCGCCGCAAATATAATATTTTGTGGTAAACTGCCCGTTTGCGTCGGTGGTGTAGTTGTCAATCAGCTCGTCGCCTTTATAGATACCGTAAACCGCGCCTGCAAGGGAAGCGTCGCCCTGCGGCGTACCTGCTTCCGCATCAGACTTGGTAACGGTCACATTCCATTTTTTCAGGATATTGCTGAATGAAACCGTACTCGTCTGACCGCCGATAACCGTTACCGTCTGGGATTTCTGCGGTACATAACGGTCATAAGAGGCTTCTGTAACCGTATAAGTGCCGGGGAATAGCCCTTCTGCGGAGATTGTGCCGTCACTTCCTGTTGTGACGGTCTTTTCGTAGTTATCGCCCGTGATCGTAAACTCAATGCCGGACACCACGCCGTCCTCGGAAGTTTTTTTCAGGGCAAGCGTACCCGTAGGCGTTTCGATATTGATATATGCGGCTATGCTGTCCGCATTTTCCACGCCGGTTACCACGTCCTGTAAGCTGGCGTCGCCATAGGCAATCAGCTTTGCGCTCTCGCTTACGTTGGGTACATTATTTCTTGTTGCCGTAATCCTGACAGAGCCGTCAAAGGCAGCCGTGGAATTGATGGTCAGCTTATTACCGGACTTTGTAACACTCACGTTCGTGTCTGAGCAGGAAAAGGTGTAGTCCGAAAGTACGCCGTTACTGTCCGTCAGGGTCATGGTGTACTTGCCGCCGCTGTAGGTCAGCTCCTTTGTAATGCCCGTCTTGTTTTCCGACATGAAGCTCGGAATGGTATTATGCTCTGACATCATCGCAACAATCTGGTCATAAACTGCTTTTGCACCGCTATTGGCATAGCTGGAGCCAAAATGAAGCTGATACACCTCTGTACTTGTCTGCTTATATGAGCCTGTTGCCTGCCTGCATCCCGTGACAAACTCCCAGACAAGGGTCTGCGTTGCAAGCCATTTCTCGTCATCGCTTCCCGTCAAGTTACCTCTGTTGCCCTGGTACCCATACAACAGGGCAAGCCCGACAGCTTTCTTCTGGTTAGAAGAGAGGGCGTTCCAAGTGTCTGAGGAACTTTCCTTCAGCGTGTTTCCTGTTTTAAGGGGGACACCCGGTTGAATACAAAAGGCGGCCTCTCCATCTACAAACATACGGTATTTGTAACTTCCCGTGCCGCCTGCCGTATAGCCATTTATGACAGCGTTCGAATTGTATCTCATGGCATTACCGTCCGAATCATAGGTGAGAGCGAATGAAATCGTGCCTGCATCGCCGGTTGCCGCAAACGCTGTGCCTGTGGGGAAGATCGATAGTACTGTGACCGCCGCTATTACAAGGGCAGTTATTTTTTTAAAAAATCTCTTGAACATCTGTGTTTTACCTCCCATAAAATCATTTTTGAACATAAAAAATCCTCTGCTATAGACAGAGGTTGAAAACGTACTTTACCAACTAAAAAAGAAAATCGGCTTTTCAGCCGTGGGATTTATTAACCAAACATAGCCTTTGTCCATGCATATTGGGTGTATATATTTATCCGGCAGGGACATAACATCTTCTTTTTAGCTGGTATAGCTGGTAACGAGGGGAGAGTGTGAGAGGGGAGAAAGCACAATACTTCCATATCCGGCAAAGAGCAGACTTTCCCCTTGGCGGTCATTACCGCTCCCTGTCGCGCTGCCGTTTGCGGTATAGTTCCAAAGCCTTGATAATGGTATCCTCAATCTTCTGTGTAGGCGTCCCCACGGGGAAATATTTGCTGATACGCTCCTTGGGCATTTTGAATTGTTCTTTCTGATTAGGTTTTTCCTCTGAAAGAATAGAGAGGATCACATCATCATTCAGCCGTCCCTCCTGTGAAAACTGCTTCATCTTGATAGCCTGGGCAAGCGATGGGGTGCAGTCCTCGTATTCCATTGTGTCGAACAGGGATTGCTGCTGTTCTTTTGGCAGGTAGGAGATTTCAACGGCTGGACGGAACGCCATTTTATTATCATCTACCATTTGCAGGATTTCAGGAATAAGCTCAGTGAGGCGGATATATCGGCGTATTTGTCTGCCGCTTTCGCCGATACCTTGACCTAATAATTCTGTACTGTCAAACTTTTGGACCACTGGTCCGAAAGTTAAATCCGTCCGTTGTCCTTGCCGTTTCATGGCTTCCAACTTCATCTTATAGGAAAAAGCCTTTTCTGACGGGAGTATTTCTTCCCGTTGTAAGTTGCTGTCAACCATGATTATGATTGCTTCATCGTCCGTATAATTGCGGACAAGACATGGAATTGTGTCAATTCCCGCCATTTTGCTTGCTTCCTTGCGCCTGTGCCCGGCAATCATTTGATAGCCGTCGTCTTTTGGCCGGACAATAGCAGGAACCAAAACGCCGTATTTTTTAACACTATCCACTGTTTCCAGCATAGCATCATCCATTCTCACCTGAAACGGGTGGTCGGGAAAATTGTCAATTTCTGATAATGAAATATCCATCACTTTTTCCCGTTTAGCGTCATCACGGCTCTCTTGCGTGGAAAAGAGGTCATCGACTGGGGGCAGATTTAGCTTTATTTCTTTGCCCATCCGCAAGCACCTCCTTTGTAAACTCCGCATAGGCGGCGGCAACCTTGCTGTTTTTGTCATAGGCATAAATGCTCTTTCCGGCGGCACTCGTCTCGGCGGCTTTGATGGCAAGGGGTATAACCGTCTTATAGATTTTCAACATACCCCCGTAATTCTGCCGCAAGGTTTCCGCTGTAGCTTTAGCCAGATTGGTGCGCATATCCGCCAACGTGAGCAGAACACCGTCCACTTTTAGGGCTGGATTGATTTGCCGTTTCACCCGGCTGATGGTTTTCATTAGCTGCGTCATGCCTTTTGCCGGGAGATAGTGAGCCTGCACGGGGATAATAACGCTGTCAGCCGCGGCCAATGCGTTAATGGTAATCATACCTAAACTCGGCATCGTGTCCAAAATACAATACTCATAGTCCTTTTTAACTTCATTCAGGTATGTGCGAAGCGTGAATTCCCGGCTCATGGCGTTTACCAAAGTCATTTCCATAGCGGACAACTCAATGCTGGACGGCATCAGGTCAACGCCTTCGTCATGGTGCAGGATACCGTCCTGCGGGGAAAACGGCTCGTCACGGATAATTCTTTCCAGTTGGGTGGAAAGCGTGACGGGCAAACTGTCCTGATCCGGCCAGCCTAAACAGGTAGAGGCATCACCCTGGGGGTCGCAATCCGCAATTAAAACCTTTTTGCCTTGCATGGCGAGGCCGATGCCGAGATTGACTGCCGTAGTGCTTTTGCCCGTGCCGCCTTTTTGATTGGCTATGGCAATCACGCGGCCATTTTCCGAATGGTTATGCGATTTTGACATCTTAAATTTTCTCCTTTCACATAGATTTAGCCGCTCCAAATGGAACGGCTATGTATGGAAAAATAAAAAAGGTCGTTTGTCTTATAACGGAACAAACTACCTTTATAGTAGATAGAGATATTTAAATAGCTTTCACTATGGCTTGTTTATAAAAGATTGCAGGGAATAAAGCAATTTTTCTCGTCAATCGGTATAACTTGCTCACACATACAGATAATCCCGCCGCAGCCACGGTGGACGCTCGCCTTATCCAAGACGCCAAACTTTTTTATTTCTCGGCTGTCGGGGTTTGCCGATTTCTTAATCTCCAATGGATGAATAAACCCATTTGCCTCTATGAAAATATCAATTTCTTTTGCGTTGGAATCTCTGAAATAGCTCATATTAACTTTCATTTGGGAATAGGTATAGCCTTTGAGCATTTCAATTACGACAAAGTTTTCAAAGTAATGTCCGCTGGCTGCCCCGTTCATCAACGTTTCAGGTGTGAGCCACATGGAAAGGTGGGCACATAGCCCCGTATCGCAAAAATACAGCTTTGGCGTTTTTGTCAGACGCTTCAAGGCATTGTTGGAGTAAGGCCGTAAAAGATAAATAATCCCCAGCCCCTCTAAAAGTCTCAGCCATTCCTTTGCTGTCGGCTGCGCAATTTCAGCCGCATCCGCAAGTGTTTTGTAGTTGATTTGTTCTGA
>Ga0153994_1000358_pt1 | contig 13013 bp, 9 predicted proteins | sample TSNC078MetaG_FD_104735 | JGI IMG/M metagenome (GOLD analysis project Ga0153994, IMG submission 104735) | Attine ant fungus gardens microbial communities from North Carolina, USA - TSNC078 MetaG | ecosystem: Host-associated > Fungi > Mycelium > Unclassified | place: USA: North Carolina, Lumber...
AATTTTTAACAAAGGTGGAATAAAATAGCTAAAATAAAGAGTTAAGTTTACAGATGGTTCTGTAGTAGACCTGCAAAGTCTAATAACTAAGGTTCAATTCCTTCTTAACTCTAATAAGTTATTAATATTATAAGAATATAAAAGATATTATCAATATTGATTTAACGAACATGTTGTAATGGTAAACAAGTTCCTCTTAAGAAGGAATGGGTTCAATCCCGTAAGAGTTCAAGTCTCTTTGTTCGTAATGTTTCAAAGATAGTGTCTTATACCTAAAAATGCCCCCAATATCTTAAATATAACTACAAATATTTTAAATCTAATATAAAGCATATATATTTATACTAAAAGAAGTTAATTTGAAAAGTTTATTATAAATAAATAAAAATAATATAAAAATTTAATATCCTTAGCTGAAAAAGTCTTCAGTTTCATCAATCCAAAAAAGCTTACTTAATAATTTTGATAAAGTAGTTCAAACAAAAGAACCATAAGCTAAATTTTGATTAGTTGAGCAAATAAAGTCAATTATTATAGTTTAATAAGGTTATAAACTTTCATATGAACTTAATAGAGTTAACTTATTAATGCCAAGCCTAAAAATAGTTTTTGCTATGGATTTCTTGCAAATCACAAAATAAGCTTAGTTTATCTGGTAATAAACTGGATTAGGTTCAAAGCTATTAATAAATATTTATTAAATACTATGATTGAATAGTAAGAAAATCATTAACAAAAATATAATAGTTTTTCTTGATGCTTATCTTTGGATCATGAGTTTAAATGGGATGATAAATTTATCTAACTCTTTATACCTAAATCTTAAGTATATATAATGCTAAAAATATCAAATAGACTACTGTTGCTAGTTTATAATAAAGGGTGCATCGTTTAAAGAGTGAAAAAGATAAAAACCTGTACAAATTTACTGTACCTAAAATATATTATATAGTTATATTGTATTTTGTCATTCTTTTGTTTATTAAATTTGGGAATAATTATCTTAAAAAATTAATAATAAAACTGTGATCAAAATTTTCTTAAATAAAGCATACATATTAATGCATTGCTCGATCACTTAACTTAGTAACTGTTGGTAAGGAACCTAAATGTTTAAATCAATAGATAAGGCAAATAACATCAATTTGTTTAATTACTACTTAAAATCTATTACAATTTAAATTAAAAATTTTATTACAAAAGTAAAAATAAAATGATACAAATAAGATATTATATCTTAGGATTAAGCTTAGGTAGCTCAATAATCTAAATATTTATAATTTCCTCAAATTTAATTTTTATACTAACTAAGTAGTATTAGTTTTTGTTGACAATCATTTTGGTGATTAAAATTTAATGCAACTTTTTGACATAATGCAACATTTTTATTATATTAGTCAAATATAGCATGAATTAATATCTAAACAACAGCTAAGGCATTATAAGCTAAATCTTAAAACTTTCATAAAAATATAGTTTTATATATCTAGTTTATATGCTATTATCGGCACGGAAAGCTTTTTCCATAATTTTTGTTAAATATTAAAAATAAGTAAGGTTATCTGTTTAATAAGGTAACTAAGGTCTTTAATTTATATGTCACAAAAACTGGTACAATAAAAAGCCTCTTTATTACAAAGTTTTAATCGATAAATTTTAAAATATAAATGCTTGTACTTGTTTTATTATTTGAAGTTTAGGTAAAAGGTTAAAACCAGCAGCTTTAAATAAAGATAAATCTTTTTTGAATTCACATGCATCATTGATTGCAACTAAATATTAAAATCCTAAGCCCTGAGGGGTAATCAAAAATAAAGTAAATTCAACCTAAAGGCTAATTAATAAAAATAATGAGAATTTTAAAACAAAATGTACTACTTAGATTTATAAATTCATATATTGTAGATTCACCACAACCAGCTAATTTAACTTACTTATGGAACTTCGGTGTGCGCCGAACGAGGGCGCTAGTTCATGGAGACTGTCCGATCTCTATTGCATATCTGACCTATTGCTCAACAATCGATGCAAGCTGCGGGTATTCACGTCTCTGTAGTGTAATAAACTACTTAGTATGGGTAGCTGAATACAAACATAGTGAAAGATTGGGTCTGCCCCTATGAATAAGCACTATGAGCAGGAGTAGTAAAGCCGAGGATAACGAACCTGATACCTTAAAATGCTATCAATCCAGAGGATATATCCCAAGCAGAATATGTCGGTATATTACCAGTGTTGCTTTTTCCAATAACCGAAGTGGAGAAAGTTGTCAGAAAACTGGACATTACTCCAGTATAGGAGGTTCAAAATTAGGGCAGGCGGCTAAAACTACAAGGACCTTAAGCGGAACTAACAGTCAACTTCGGGATTCAACCGCCTCTATGCCACTCTTAAGTATAATGCGGGAACGGAGTTTCCATAGTAGTAGCGTCGCATTGATAATTAGGACAGCTACGAAGGGAAACAAGGATAACACGTCAATTTTGGAAACCTTAGATAAACACTCCAAAAAATTAGTAGGGGATACTAAGCCTAACGTTAATAAGGCCGTTAAACCTAGTAATGTGACTACTATGGTGATGCAAAAACTGACTTACATTAATGATAAAAAATTCTTCAATCTTCTTGACATCCTAAGTGATCCACTTTACCTTGTTGCTTGCTATGAGGAAATAAAAGGTAAAAAGGGTAACATGACTCCGGGATCAGATAACTATACCATTGATGGTCTAGACTGGAACTGGTTCGTTAAAACTGCCGAAACTCTACGTAAGGGTTCAATCAAATTCTCTCCAGCAAGGAGAATCGAAATTCCAAAGTCCAATGGAAAAAGCAGACCTTTAGGTATCGGCTCTCCACGTGAAAAGATAGTTCAAAAAGCAATACATGCAATTCTTGAAGCAATCTATGAGCCACTATTCCTTGAGTATTCTCATGGTTTCAGGCCACTTAGATCCATTCATTCGGCCTTACGAAAAATATATCTGACTGGGAATAAATATTCCTGGGTAATTCAAGGAGACATAACTAAATGTTTTGATAGTATCCCGCACCATATTATTATGAAGCTTACATCTCAAAAAATTGGTGATCCCAGAGTCTTAGAATTAATCTCCAAATTTCTTAAGGCGGGTTATCTTGAGCCTTCCGGTAACCTTGTAAAACCTTCGGTTGGAACGCCTCAAGGCGGTATATTGAGCCCGCTACTATGTAATATAGTACTTCACCAATTCGATCTATTTATGGATAAAACTATTAAAATTTTCCGAAAAGGTAACAAACGAAAAGACTCACCAGCATACAAAAAAGCTCTCTATCTTAGAAAAAAGGAAACTGATCCTAAAGTAAGAAAAAATCTTCTTACAGCCCTTAGAACGCTAAATTCCAATGACAGAATGGATCCCAATTTTAAAAGACTTGAATACATAAGATATGCTGACGATTTTGTAATTCTAGTGACGGGTTCAATTCATGAGGCCACTCATATTAAGAATAACGCTAAGGAATTCCTAAGAAGGGCTTGTGGATTAGAACTTAACTCTGAAAAAACCGTCATTACTAATGTTGCGGATAACAAATGGTCTTTCCTTGGTGCCGAAATTGTTAAATTAAAAAAGAATCCTTCTTTCTTAGTTAGCAGCAGATTCGGTAGGCAGGTAGGAAATAGTAGACTTCTTGTGAAAGCTCCTATTGATAAACTTCTAGATAAACTTATAAAAGCCGGTTTTATTCGTAGAAATTCTAAAGGTATCCTATTACCTAAAATGTATGGTGCTGTAATGAACCTTGATCATGCGGATATTCTCACATTTTACAATTCTAAATTGAAAGGCCTACTTAACTTCTATAGCTTTGCGGCGAACAGAAATAAACTAGGCAGAATACTGTGGCTACTTAGGGCATCTTGTGCATTAACTCTTGCCAGAAAATATAAACTAGGAACCATGAGGCAAGCCTTTTACAAATTCGGAAATTTCTTAAAATGTCCTTACACTGATAAGGTAATATTTATCCCAGACTCGTTGAAGGTTTTGCATGACTACAAGAGATCCGTACACAGTCCTCTTCCGGATGAAATAATTAATATAAGTTGGGCCGGTAAGTTAACTAAAACATCGTTTGGTAAAACCTGTGCCATATGTGGTACAAGCTCCAACATTGAAATGCATCATCTCCGATCAGTTAAAGATGTTCGAAGCAAATACCTAAGTAAGGAAACCCTTAGTGTGTCTAGATTTGCAGGGGCTATCCGAAGAAAACAGATTCCTTTATGTAGTTACCATCATCAGTTATACCATAAAGGGGAACTTAGTCATCAAGATATTATTAGTATTGCTAATTACGATAAATAGAAGAATTTTAAACACACTGTAAGAATGTGCTATCCTGGCGAGCCGTATGATGGGAAACTATCACGTACGGTTCTGAGGGCAGTTCTTAATTATGGCTGACCCCTACTCATTATTAGCAACTTGTTTAATTATACAAATTTTAACTGGAGTATTTTTGGCTATGCATGTGCGCCCTTTAATCTTAGAAACAAAGTCGCCCGTAATTCTAATTACCATGATTGAATTAATGTCATGTAAACCAACCGACTTACCTAAAATCGAAATGAGGAGGGGAGTGGAGCATGTCGGTAAAGTCCAACCAGTGACTAGCTATAAGTCTATCAAGGGCGAGGTACTTTTCATCTATGTCTTAATAATACATCCGTCACAGTACGCTAAACTGAATTCGAAAGTAGCTGAAACGATAAATTTAAGAAAAATTGTGGAGAATGCATACGCAATTTTAAATTCTCTTCAAATGACATATAGAACATCTATAAGGATGGAGACTAAGGATGAAATAAGAGACGACTCTAAGAGAACTGGGGATCTCCTAAGTCAAGTAAATGATATCTTGGGACTAGAGACCAAGGGTCCCGAACAAAGTACAACTAGAAGGGATGGAGACGGAGTAAACGTAGTATCTTATGCTACAAAACATATAGGCATAAGGGAAGGTTTGCAGGATTCAATCATCAATAATAAAAGGACAAGTATTCTATTACACCCTTTTTCTATAGTGAAAACAAACGTGAAGGGTTATTACTCTAAACCTACTTTGACTAGAAATATTTCAAGCAAAGCGCTAAATAATATAGAACTGTATAAAAATGCATATGAAAATATAAAATCTAAACCAGGTAATATGACTAAAGGTATTGATAAACATAGTGTCGACGCTATCTCAATTCAAAAACTAACTAAATTGAGAGATTCCGTGGTAAATTGAAAATATAAGTGTAGTCCTACAAAGAAAATTCCAATATATATTCCAAAAGCTAATGGTAATTTAATAGCCTTAAACTTAGGTATAGCCTCCATTGAGGATAGAATTATTATGGTTGTTTTAAAATTTATTCTAAAAGCTAAATGCGACCAAATTTTTCAATCTACTAGGTATGGCATCAAACCTACAAAATCTGTGCATCACGCACTACTAGATGTTAAAAGCATGAGGGGTATAACTTGGATGATAGTAGGAGATCTAAAGGGATATTTTAACAATATAGATTATCATTTGATGGACAAAATTCTGAGTGAACGACTTAATCCTGACAGAACGATAATGGGACTTATCTGAAAATTATTTAAAGCTGGTTATATGGTAGAGGGTAATTTGAAACATTCCATACTAGGAATTCCAGTGGATGGTATTCTATCCCCTATTCTATCTAATCTTTATTTAACTCCATTCGATGAATTTATAGAAGAAATAAAGCATAAATATAAAAAGTTTTATAAGTCAACAAGCCCTCAAAAATCAGAGTATAATCCAATAGAATGAAGAATAGAAAACCACAATAATAAGAGAGCCTCAAATATCAGCGCAGAGGAACAAAGACTTCCTAAAGAAAGCTGAATCCCAAATAATAAAATAATAAGAACAATTCCAACGGTTAACAGTAGCATTAATCAAATACATTATGTTAGATATGCAGATGAGTGGGTTATAGGAGTCACAGGACCTTACGAATTAGCGGTTAAGATCACAGAGGAAGTCAATATATTCCTTAAAGATAAACTTAAATTAGAACTTTCCATAGACAAAACTAAAATAACTCATCTAGGTACTGAATATGCAAAATTTTTAGGTTATTACATTAAATGTAATACAGCCTGCCAAACTATATCAAGTAGAAAAATAAACCAAGCGGGAAAAGTTTTAAAGAGTCAGTCTACAAAATCTACAGGTCAGCCTAAATTGATAGTTCCAAAAAATGTTTTAAAAGCTAAACTAATTCAAAATGGATTTGCAAATGAACAAGGTTTTCCAAAATACCTTGGAAAATTTATATTTCTTTCGGATTACGAAATTGTACAAAGGTACAATAGTATTTTAAAAGGATATCTTAACTACTATAATATAGCAGATGACCGAACATCTTTAAATGAATTAATTTATATTCTAGAATACTCCTTAGCTCACACTTTTGGCGCAAAACATAGGTTATCCCTAAATAAGGTGTTCACAAAATATGGAAAACCTATAAAGGTAATCGTTAAATCAGAAGATAAACAACAAATAGTAGTATTTGATCGTCCTATCTCTCTTAGAGCGGAATATCTTAATAGCAAGTACATGACAATAAGTAGATGGAAATATTCAAATGACGAACCCACAGTACCTTCTGATCCTTTAGCCGCTTTATTTTAAAATTTTAACCCTAGCTATAATTTAATAATTTAATAATTTAATAATTTAATAATTTAAACCTGTCTAATAGGTGGTGGCTCTAAGATATAAAAATGCACCATCTAAGGCATATAAAAATAACCTTTAGCTCAGGATAAATCCACATTAATCAGAATAATGATTAGATTAAGAAGCTATGTGCAACCCTTTTCAAAAATAAGGCCAAATTAACACTGGTAAATAGAATAGACTTAGCTTTAAGAAAAAATTAGAAAAAGTTTATAAAATTTGTTTAGAATCCGGAAAGCCGTATGCGGGGAAACTTGCACGTACGGTTTGGTGGAAGAGTAAACGTTGCCAGTTAAACTCTTTATTATTGACTAATGAGAGATTTAATAATGGTTTGGCTATTCGATCCAACTATACAGCTCATGTAGATTTTGCTTTCAACAGTTTAGAACATGAAATATCTCTATTGTGTTCTTAAAACTTTGCTATATGCTGGAATACCCTTAGAGCTTAAGGTACTTAGATGACAGTTAATTTATATATAACTAAGTAACAATCCTAAAGATTGGGCAATCAGCAGGAAACTACAAATCCCCAGAGACTATACGCGAAGATCTTTATTATTAGTCAAATTATTAAAATAATTGAGATAAGATTTAGTCCGATCAACCTTTAAATTGGTTGGTAACATGTTGAGTAATTTGAATCTAATAACACTTGTTTATGGATTATTTAAAAAAGAACGAACCATCACCAATGCAAAAATGCACCTTTCAATAAGATGAACAGGATTTATTGACAGTGAAGGACATTTTCAAAATTATTTAAAATTATTTAAGAGCAATGTTCAGAATACGACTTCATATTAATAATATAGGCTATGACTTAAAATGGTATACTTTTTTATATGTAGGTAGAGTAGTCGTCGATGGAAATAGGTTGTTTATTTATTATTAGTTAGTAAAAAGTCTTTTTGTTTTAACAATTCTTTACTAGATAAATATCATCTATATACTACCAAATGGTTAGATTAACTTGAGTTTAAAACTGTAGTATTATTCTTATCTGAATCTAGAACTACACGTTTATCTCAATTAGATTGGGTGAAAAGTATTATATCTCAAATGAATAAGGGTCGAACTTTTTATGATTTAATTCCAAAAGTGAATATAAACCCTTTTTGGTTTTTTATAGAAGCGGGGTTTTTAAATAAAAAATTTTAAGTCCCTATTTTAAATCTTTATAAATGTAAGGCTATATCTAGCTATTTACAATCAATACCTAAAGGTTTAACATTTAGTACAATAACAAAAGTTCCGAATGTACACACTGCTTTAATTTGTTTTAAATAAACGTACTTCTGTATCCGTTATATCTATTGTTAATATCGACGCACTATATGATGACTCTTTTTACTAAATATACCATTTCAAACTCGAAAAGCCGAAGATTTTGTCTATTGCACTTCATAATTTGGCTACTTCTATCTACCTGAAGGTCGAGTATTCAATTACAAAATATCTCAGTTTTTCAAAAAAGGGCGGTACATTACTAATCTTAATTCGAAAGAAAGTCCCAGCTATCCAAAAATAGCAAAGTTTTATAAATACCTTTGTTACTAAAAGCTAATATATTAAAACAATATATCTTTTTCAAACAAATTAAAAACTATATGGTTCTAAGATAAAGGCTGTTGCTTTAGCTAATGAAACCATTGGTTAATCTAAAACTAGTGTAGCTGTTAGGCGAAGTATAGATACATGAAAATTAATTAAAGGACGTTATACTGCCTTTTTACTCTAAACCACTTTAAATGTTGCTTATTCTTTTCTTAGCAAAATTAAATAAGTAAAAATTAAGTGGACATGTTTTTAACATAAATGATCATGAGAGACGTAAACAATTTACGACGTGATAGCAAACGTATCTTAAATATAGTTATTATATTTAACGCCCTACTCGGTAAAATAAGGGCTAGATTATCCAGACAAGTTGGGTCCAACGAGCCCCAGGTTGAAGTTCTGGTGAATAGGTGAAAGTTGCTGATATTTCTTCACACCGAAGTAACAAGTAGTCGTTCGATGGGCGATCTAGAAGGATGAGCGAGAGCTAAGAACCATTTGAAAACGGGTCCATCGTCAGTTTTGCCATCGGAAATATATGGCATAGGAATACTAGATATAAAATGTTAGGTTGTTTTCATTTTATTACCGAGATCTTTTCCAATACCTGAACAGGTTTAATCCTAACTAGTGAATGCCGTACGTTTGTAAAGCACGGGAACCCCGAAAAGCTTTTAAAAGAAGTCCTGTACGACTTAACTACTGCCCATGAAGTAGTAAAAATTTCATCCAAAATCATAGTATTTATAGAAGTTCGAATAATCCTGAAAGGGGTAAGTAAATTAATTAATAAATCAAATCAAACCAACCAGGGATGAATCGAATTTATAAAGGCAGTATTTAGTTCGATCGGTCGTGTCAAGTACCTCTACATTAGGGAAAGCTTTCACGGCTACTTAAGTAGAGACAAGGGCGGGGGCAAGATAGCTGAAAAAGCAAATGCTCAAGGTAATTCTTGAGATACTCGTCAAAGAGATAATCAGGGGCCAGGTCGACTGATTATGCCTAATTCAGTATTGTCATGAGGTAGCATTGGTTCAAATTGCAGGAATACGAGAAAGTTTACGACTTCTACCCAAGATAGCCTCAAAAGGGAAGTAGGTAGAACGAAAACCAAAATCCAATGACCAGACCCTAAGGAATGGATAATCATATTGGAGGACGTACACCAAAAACAAGTTGAATTAGTGAATATCGCGGAAAAATGTGGATTCCACAGTAAAGAAGTACAAAGAATGCAAATCCTCCTTAGTCGATCTTTAAATTTCGCACTTTTAGCGGTAAGGAAAACATCCTTGAATTATGAAAGTCGGACACCTGGAGTTGATAATAAAATTCTCAGAGCCAGCTCTTCGGAGCAAGAGAAATTAACAATGGTAAAAGAAATCCAAAAGCTAGCAGTGAGTGCCTCCTATAAAAATGATCCGGTAAAAAATGTACAAATAACCCTAGCTAATGGTAAAACTAGAAAAGTGGGTATTCCTACTATTAAAGATCGGTGCCTACAAAGTTTAATAAACTTAATCCTTGAACCTTTGGTTGAATGCAGAAGCGATAATCATAATTATGGGTATAGAAAACACAGATCCGCAAAACATGCCTTGGGTTATCTCCTAAAGTATTCAATGTTTAACCTCGAAGACAAATATGTGCTAGACGCGTATATTAAAGGATTCTTTGACAATATTTCCCACGATTGGTTATTAACTAATCTACCTTTGCCAAGTATACATAAAAAGGTCCTAGGAAAATGGATGAAAGCAAATATGTTTAGCAGAGAAGGTGTGCACGATCGGGAGCTGGATATCCCACAGGGAGGTATAATTTCACCTACTATAATCAATTTTACGCTAAATGGGCTTGAAAAGGTGATTGAAAAGTCAACCTCCACGGTAACCAAAAGTAAAATGAAAGCCAAAGGACTACGTTCAATGTTAAAATTTAATATAGGTGTAGTAACAGTGAGATATGCCGACGACTTTGTTGTCACCGCTAGAAGTAAATATTTAATAAAAACCTTTATTATGCCTGAAATCGAAAAATTTCTACAAAAAAGAGGACTTGAGCTTTCCAAAGAAAAAACCAAGATAATAACAGTAAAAGAGGGACTAGATTTTCTCGGATACACATTCAAATATCAGGAACAATGGAAAGTAAGAGAACATTTCTTTAATGAGCGAATAGGGAGAGATGGAATAGCACTTTACCCTCAAAAAAAGAAAGTATATAACATTATAACTAAACTTAGAGAAATATTTAGGAAAAGTTCTAATGATACTGCCTATACTCTTATTTCTAAATTAAATCCTATTCTACGTGGATGATATGATTACTATAACTTGTCGCAATCCTCTAAATTTAGAGGGTATGTAAGGCAAGCAGTGTTTCACTTTTGTGTAAAGTGAGCGATGAAGAAACATCCGAAATGAGGGTGAAGAAGGATAATCAACAGCTATTTCCTAGGTCTTCAAAATGAGAAAGGATTAAAGAAAAGATTAAGAGCAAAATGGATATTTCGAGGTATAAGCAAGGTGGATTCCATAATAAAAAATAAATCAGGAAAGGGAAAATTTAATTATTTAGTTAGTACTACCGACGTACCAATAATAAATGCAGCTTCGATATCAATACCAAAGGATTTAAGAGGAGTCCATGCTTACCACCTGGAATGAAATAAACTTAAGGATTTCAACGAGAAAATAAGCGCTAGAACAAGTGGACGTAACTTAAAGTAAAAGATCTTAAAATACCAGGGAGGTATATGTACATACTGTGGAGGATAAATCCAACTAAGCGCACAGACAATGGAGTTAAGACCAGATTTGCACCATATTATTACGATCTCTTTAGAAGGGATTAAAGTAGTGTAAACAACCTGGAACTGATTCACAATGAATGTCAAAAAATGAAACATAAAGCCGCCGGGTAAATCTCACAGATAGTCTACAGCAAGGCAGGCTAATCGTCAGAGAAAACTCGCATCATGATTGAGCCGTGTGCAGTGAGAGTTGCACGCACGGTTCTTTGAGGGGATCTTGCCGCGAGACGGGTTCCATCTCTAGTGGATGGTTAATTAGATATACTCACGGTGCGCCCTGTGAGCACTTTACTTGGCAGGACAATATTCCTTACACATTGTTACCAATGATATATTTCGTATTGTTTGTGTACCCAGTTCCATCGCAGTCTAGATTGGCTAATAACCAACCGGGTTGTATAGCAGATGTGAATAAATATCTATGAGATGTACTGCCACATCGAGATATAGATAAATTGGGAGTTGTATATGATGAGGTTGACAAACTTGATACTCGTGACCCAGTTATAGTATGCACCATTAGTCCTAAGCAGAATATGTCGGCTAATGTCCACCAGAGACACAAGCATATGCGTGGGGATGTTTGTGAGGTAACTGTAGGTGGTTGGGGTTAAATTAATAATTTAAAAGCGAGCAAGCATCTAAGTACAATATTGAAAACAAGTAAATGTGAACCAGGGGATCTAACCGCCTCTATTGTTAATAATAATATGCGGGGACGGAGTCTTCGTAGTATGTGTACAACAACTCGTTTGTTGGCAAAGAAGGGAGATAGGGTGACTAGGACACGGAACAATGATCAAGTCTTTGATGTTAATACTTGATTACAAAACCAGTTGTCCGGATGCTTAGATTCGGATGGTAAATATAATGGAATAATTAAGATTATTTCGAATGCTTATATGTTTACAAGCTTATCAATAACAAGTCGGGTAATATGACTAAAGGTAACGTTAAGGAGACCTTAGATGATATTAGCAAAGCCTGATTCAGTACTACTGGTGAGGCCTTAAAATCGGATAAGTGAAAATTCCGGGGTCTATATACCTAAATCTGATGGTAATTTGCGTCCTCTTAAATTCGACTATGCATCCCCTAGATATACAAATCGTGCAAAAGGCAATTCAGATTGTCTTAGAGAGCATATTCATATTTGAGCCTACATTTAGCTCAGTGTCTCAATGGTTAAGACCGCACAGATCTACCAATTCTGCATTGAAGACTATCTATCTACAAGGAGGTAATTTTAATATTGCGATTAATGGAAATATTAGCAAGTGTTTGAATAGTATTCCTCAGAATGTTATTATGAGTATCCTTAAGGAGACGATCAAGTGCCATCATATCTTAGAATTAATACATAAATCACTTAAGGTAGCTAGCATATTTAATGGACGTAAGCTTAAATATACCGGACTCGGTAACCGCAAGGTAGTAGCTTAACCCCTTTACTGGTTAATATAGTACTGGATAAATTGGTCAAGTTTATGGAAATGGAAATGGAAATGGAAATGGAAGATTATATTTCTAACTTCAATACTCGTAAGCAGAATTATGCTTATAAGAGCTTTACGCAGCGTAGATATAAATATAAGGACCCTGCTGTTAGACTAGCACTACTTAAGCAAATAAGAAGCACGGCTTATACTAATTACTCTTACCCAAAAATTAAGAATAATGATATATACTAGGTATGCAGATGATTTTGTTATATTAATAATTGGTATATTTCATGAAGCCTATAAAATTAGGCATAATATTAGTAAGTTCCTTGCTTAATATGGTCTTGAGTTAAACCTGGACAAAACTACTGTGGTCAAAACTGTTGATGGTTCCCAGTTCCTGGTTGCTAGTTGCTTTATAGCCGGTCAGCCAGTATA